>Ga0080064_1001239_pt1 | contig 54269 bp, 64 predicted proteins | sample Subgrocontami54m_FD_69260 | JGI IMG/M metagenome (GOLD analysis project Ga0080064, IMG submission 69260) | Subsurface groundwater microbial communities from S. Glens Falls, New York, USA - GMW46 contaminated, 5.4 m (SPADES assembly) (version 2) ...
ATCCATCGAATACGGTCGTGCCATGCGAGCTGGCCCCCACATCCAGCCCCATTCTTGAATCGCAAACACAACAGCTTGAAAAGCACCAAATCGCGACTCCGCTAATTCTCATCCCGCTCTAGCAACTCTGCATCACGAGGATGGATTTCGGTATAATCACGGCGGCGGGGCATAATACTGAAAGTCTACTTCAGCCGGGACACTATTTCAAACAAAACCGCGAGTAACATAACGTCCTTTATGTTACACGTCCGAATTGACAATTCCGGAGTTGACGGTTATATATATTTCCATATAATTAGATAATGGATGAACCCGAGCCTAAGGAGCTTATCTGGGTCGGATCGAGCCGCAAAGATCTCCGAACCTTCCCCTCAGAGGTGCGCCGCGCTTTCGGTCTGGCGCTGTTTGCCGTCCAGCTCGGCGAGACGCCGCCCGATGCCAAGCCGCTGAAGGGGTTTGGCTCCGGCGTTCTCGAACTGATCGAGGATCATCAGGGAGGCACCTACCGGGCGGTGTATGTGGTCCGCTTCGCGGCCAAGGTCTATGTGCTGCATGCGTTTCAAAAGAAATCGAAACGCGGCATCGCGACCCCGAAGCAGGATATTGATCTCATCCGCGAGCGCCTGAAATGGGCCGAGCGATTGTACAAGTCAAAGGAGAATTGAGCATGATCCCCAATCATGAAGCCAGCGGCGGCAATGTTTTCGCGGATCTCGGCCTGCCAAATTCAGAGCAGGAGCTACTCAAGGCGAAACTGACCGTGCAGATCTACAAGCTGATCAAGGAGCGTGGGCTTACCCAAGGCAAGGCCGCCGAGCTTCTCGGCACCACGCAGGCCCAGGTTTCTGCACTCATGCGATGTCGGCCGGTATCGGTATCCGTCGGCCGTCTTATGGAATTTCTCACGGTCCTTGGTCAGGATATTGAAGTCACGGTCCGACCGGCACACAGCCAGAGCACAGGCCATATGTCCGTGGTCGTACAACCTTGATCGGTGCGAGCGCTCCGGTACCCGAGTGCCAAAAATCATGGAAGAAGAGTGCCAAAATTCGCAGAAGATTACATCGAGCCTGTGGTGACCTTTTAGCAACGCCAAACGGCAGCGTCGGTCGCACCTCAACATTTCTCCAAGAGGCCGCGCAGCGGCAATCCGTGCCAGGACTGTCATTCACGTTCAATTGCACGCCCTTCAGTATCCGGGACTGGCGGAAAAGCCAGCGTGACGCTCAAACCGCACGGGTCATTGTCCTCGATCCGGATGCCCACGCCATGCAGATCGGCAACCGCCGCAACGAGCGCAAGCCCAAGCCCGTTGCCCGGGCTGCCCCGGCTGGTATCGAGCCGGTAGAACCGGCGAAAGACGTTGGCGCGCTCATGTGGCGGGATCCCCGGTCCGTTATCTTGGACGGTGACCTGCGGCCCGCAGCTTCCCGGCGCCGATGACGGCTCCAGCGCGAGCGCCATCCGCGTACCCGCCGGCGCGTGCCGGATCGCGTTCTCGACCAGGTTGGCCACCATCTGCGTGAGCAGCGCCCGGTCGCCCGCAACCTCTATCCCCGGAGGTATCCGCCCGGCGAGCACTTGCTGCTTCTCCTCCGCGGCGGGCCCATACACTTCGAGCACGGCCTCCAGCACCGCCGAGAGGTCGACCGTGGCGAAGCCGCGCCGCGCCGCGCCGGCCTCGATCTGCGCGATGCGCAGAAGCGCGCTGAAGGTGGCCTGCAGCGCATCGGCCTCGGCGATCGCGCGGTCGATTATCGCGCCATGCTCCGGCCCCAGTTCGCCCGGCACTGCCTCGCGCGCGGCTTCCAGGGTTCGCCGCAGCCGCCCGAGCGGCGTGCGCAGATCATGCGCGATATCGGTCGACACCTGGCGCAGGCCCTCGACCAGCCGCTCGATGCGATCGAGCATGACATTGAGATTCGCGGCCAGGCGATCGAATTCGTCGCCGCCGCCGGGCCGGGAGCGTGTCGGGAGCCGGCGCGCGAGGTCGCCCGAGATGATCCGTTCACTGGCCCGATTGATCGCCTCGACCCGGCGCAGGACGCCGGCCGACATGGCGCCGCCGCCGAGCAGCGCCAGCAGCAGCGTCGCCCCTGCCCCCCAGGCGAAGGACCGGATGATCAGCTCGCGCAGCTCGTCGAGCTCGTGCGCGTCCTGCGCCACCACCAAAAATCCACCCCCGGACAGCGATTGCCCCAAGGCCCGGAACACGCGCGGCTCGCCGTCCGAGTCCGAATTGCCGGCGGCGGCCGGAGCGGGGAACTCCACGTCATGATAACCGGCGCGGGGCTTGGTCCCGTCCGGAAGATTGCCGGCCGCGACGCTCCCGGAGGCGTCGACAACCAGATAGCGGAACCGATCTCCCGCTCGCAGGCGCTCGGCAACCGCGGCTGCGACGGCGGCGGCATCACGCGACCCGGCCTGCGCCTCCAGCGCGGCGCGCTCGGCATCGAGGCTCGCATCGATCTGCCCGGCAAGGGAGTTATCCGCGGCCCAATAGATGACGGCGAAGAGCACGAGCGCGGAGATGCCGAAAAGCCCGGCATAGAGCAGCGCCAACCTGAGGCTGGTGGTGCGGAAAAGTTCAAGCCAGCGGGACGGCATCGCGCAACCGGTAGCCCGCGCCGCGCACCGTCTCGATCACGGGCGGCTCGTCTTCGCCGCCGCCGAGCTTGCCGCGCAGCCGGCTGATATGGGTCTCGACCACCGTCGTGTGCGGGTCGAAATGAAAATCCCAGACATGTTCGAGCAGCATCGTGCGGGTCACCACCTGGCCGGGATGGCGCATCAGGTATTCAAGCAGCCGGAACTCGCGCGGCAGCAGCGGGACCTCGGCGCCTCGCCGCTTGAAGCTGCGGCGCAGCAGGTCGAGTTCGAGGTCGCCGACCCGCAGGACCGTCCCCGACGCCGTCAGCGCCGGTCGCCGACCCAGCGCGTTCACCCGCGCCGCGAGCTCGGTGAAGGCGAAGGGCTTGACGAGATAATCGTCACCGCCCGCCTCGAGCCCCGCGACCCGGTCGTCGATACCGTCGACCGCGGTCAGGAACAGCACCGGCGTCTTGATCCCCGCGCCGCGGATCGTCTTGACTACGGCGAGGCCGTCAAGGCCCGGAAGCATTCGATCGACGATCATGACGTCGTACGGCTCGCCGGCGGCAAGGAACAGGCCGTCACGGCCATTCCCGGCCCGGTCGACGACATGGCCCTGGCGCGTCAGGCCATCCGCCACATAACCGGCGGTCTCCTGGTCATCCTCGATCAGCAGTATTTTCAAATCTTCACCCCAACCCGGCGATTCCCAGGACCCTCTCTCTGCCGGCGGACATTGGTTCCTTAGGTTGCCTATTTGTTCTATCTTATCACATGCTATGGTATGCGGCCATCGGTAGCGGACCTGCGTTCGGTTTCAAACCTTAGGGCCGGCATCGCCTCCGCGCGGCGGTGACCATACCTCCATATCGCCGCTGCCGCCGGTCAGCCGGTTTTGCACCTCGCGGGGCGAACCGCGCACGTTGACCGTGTGGGCAGTGTCGAAGCACACGCGGGCGGTTCCCTGAGGTCCGGCGACCAGGTAGCGCACAGCCAGCGGATTGACGATAATCTCCAGGCCGCTGGCGTCAGTGAGCCGGAAAAGGTCAACGGGCACCGGAACCTCCAATTTCACGCCGCATAGGGCTGTCTCCCGATACGTCGCGGCTAGAAAATCGCGTATCGGATGCGTGCGGGGCTTGCTGTCGTTGATTACCCCTGCGGGGACTTCTTCAGCGCCGCGAAAACAAAAGCATAGACCCTGTCGTCATCGTCGATCCCGATCCGCCTGACGGTCAGTTCGTAGAGGTCGCCGCCATCGAGCGACAGCACTTGCCGGGCACGGCCGCGCTCGATCAGCTGCGCATAAAGATATTCAAGCTCGACATCGGCGGTGACCTTGCGGTCGCGTCGGGCGTCGGGATGCGCGCCGGGTGCCGGCATCGCCGGGATGGCGGCGGCGGCGGCATTGACCGCGACAACAACGCTCTGCCCTTGGTCCGCTTCGAAGCGGACCAGGATCATCGGCTGGCGGATTCGCTGCAACGCGCACACCGCCTCCGCCCGCGAGGCGAAAGTCAGCCGGGAGCGTCTCACCTGACCCGCCCGCCTCTGACCCGCCACAGCAAACCTGCAGCAAGCAGGAGCGGCACGCCGATCGCGATCGGCAGGACGCGGCCCGACTCCACCACCGGCTTGGCCGCCACGGCGAAACCCGCGAACCGGCTGGCGACGGGCGCTCCGACCTCGGCGATCCCGGCCGCGGTCGCAATCACCGCGACGCGGTAATGACCCGCCTGGATGAGCCGGATCGGCCACTCGGTCGTCACGGTCTGGCCCGGCGCGAGCGCGGGCAGCGTGAGGGCCTTCTGCGCGCTCCAATCCTCCAGATCGACGGGTTTTTCGTTGCCCGGATCCACCTGCACGAGGCTGAGCCAGGCGATGACCCCGGGCGCCTGGTCCGCCCCCGGATTGCGAATGGTGGAGCGGAACATCAGCCGGTCGCCCATCCGGGGGTGCGCCGGATTGGCACTGGCGGGCATGAGCTCAACGATGAGGGGGCTCGCCTGCGCGGCAGCCTGCATGGCGAGCAGCAGAACGGTGAATATCAAGAGAGCGGCGACACGCATCGAGGCCCTCCTTATCGCGCCAGCCGGCGCATGCCGGCCCAGGCGAACCACCCGGCCGCGAGCGCCCAGACGGCGACGGCGCAAAATGCAAGCGCGTGCGCGGCAAGGCGCTCGCCGTCGATCACGACCGCATCGACGGCATTGAGCGCCGCCGAAAAGGGGTTCACCGCGTCGAACGCCGCACCGATCGTCGTGCGGCGCAGCCCGGGGCCGATCACCAAGGGGCTGGCCGACAGCAGCAGCACGACCAGCGCCGCATTCAGCGCGGCCGGCACCGAGCGGAGCCGCGCGCCGAGGCCGAGGGCGAACGCGCCGAACCCGAGCACGACGGGGGTTCCCAAGACGATAAGCGCGGCGACGGCATGGCCGAGATTCTGGCCGGTGCTGCCGACGGCCCATAGGTAGGGCAACGCCACGACGAGGGTCATCGCCCAGGCCGCCGCGATCCCTCCGAGCTTGCCGGCAAGCAGCGCGCCGCGCGGCAGCGGCACCAGGAGCAGCGGCACCAGCGAGCCGCGCTCGCGCTCGCCGCCCACCGCGTCGACCCCCGCCACGACCCCGATCAGAGCGCCGACGCCGATCACGATGCCGACCATGTCGTAGACGACCTGCGCATTATCGAGGAGCCCGAGCTCGGTATCGGAAACCAGCAGCAGCGCGAAGGCCGACAGAACGACGGCAACGACCAGCAGCCAGGCGAGCCCGCGCCGGCTGAGCAGCAGTTCGCCCGTCTCTTTCCGGGCGATCAGCCAGGCGCCGGCGGCGGGCCGCAAGGGAAGGACGGCGCTCCGCACCGACACCTGGTCCGCGTGGCTCGTCATGCCGCGCTCCTCGCCGGATCCGCGTCGGTCAGGCTGAGGTAAAGCCGCTCAAGCGGCGAGCTGCCGTCTTCGATGCGATGGATCTCGCGCACCCGCCAACCGAGGAACATCATCTCGACCCAGGCGGCTTCGGGCATCTCGGAGCCGGCGATCTCGACAACGCACGCCTCGCGCTCCTGCGCGACGAGCGACACCCCGGACGGCAATGGCCGGCCCTCTCCCGCGGCGCTCAAAAATAGGCGAAAGCGCCCGCCGCGCGGCGCGTCGGCAGGCGGCCCGCCCCCCAGGTCGCGCAGCGCCGCGTCGCGCACCGTGACGCCCGCGACCATGATGCTGATCCGGTCGCACAGCCGCTCGACATCGTCGAGCAGGTGGGTGCAGAGCAGGATGCCGGCGCCGTCCCGCGCGAGCCGCTTCAGCAGATCGTGAACCTCGCGCCGTCCCCGCGGATCGAGGCCGTTGGTCGGCTCGTCGAGCAGGATCAGCAACGGATCGGCGAGCAGCGCCCGTGCGAGGCCGAGACGCTGCCGCATGCCATGCGAGAAGGTCTCGATGCGCTGGCCGGCGGAAGGTTTCAGTCCGACTTGGACCAGCCGCTCCGCCAGTTCGTCCGGCGCCCGCGCCAGGCCGTGGAGGCGGGCGAAGAAGCCGAGATAGGCGGGGGCCGTCATCCAGCCGTAAAATCCGCCGCCCTCGGGCAGCGCCCCGAGCCGCGCTCGCACCGCAGCGCCGTCGACAAAGGGATCGCCGCCGAATACGCGCGCGCTGCCCCTGCTGGGCGCGGTCAACCCGAGCGCCACCGAAAGGGTGGTCGTCTTGCCGGCGCCATTGGGACCCAGGAGCCCCAGAATCTCGCCGCGCCCGAGGCGCAGCGAGACGTCGCGCAGGATTTCGGCGCCGCCGATCGCCGCCGCGACGGAGCGCAGTTCAAGCAGCGGGTCGCCACCGGGTCTGGTGTTGGCGCGGATGGTCATCTCAGTCGTCATCCTCCTCATTCTCTTCGTCGTGGTGCTCGCCGCCCCGGCGTGCTTTGACCGCGAGCACGGCGGCGTTGCCGGCGTCGATCTTGATGCTCTGCAGTGCCGCATCCGGTTGTGCCGGTTGGATCGCCACGCTGTAGACGAGGTTCCCGTGTTCGTTTTCGAGCGCCGCGGCGACGGTCTTGCCCGGCACCCGTGCCTCGGCCGCCACGGTCGCCTGGCGCAGGTCGATCTTGGCGAGGTCCGCGTAACGCGCCCCTTCTGCCCGCTCGTCCCGCTGATGCTTCCCCTCGACCCGGATGCTCGCCGTGTAGGCCGGACCGTTAGATTCGGCATGCGCCAGTACCACCGGCGAGGCCGCCAACCCCGCCGCGGCGATAGCGGTCAGCCCAAGCAATGCTTGCGTCTTGCGGTTCATGAAAACTCCTTTACGGTGTCGCGGCCGAGAGCCTGTCCCGCCCGTAGTTGCGCTCGCATCCTGCGCTCTCGCGCTTGCCGGCAGTTTTGCCGCGGCTTTACAAATTCGTGAGGTTTGGACGTCCGGGGCATCGCCGTTCAGGCTGCGGCTTCACCGAATGCGTGATCGCGAAGCGGAGACGCACGCTGGCCGCCGAGGCCAGCACCCCGCCGAACCGATCCGCCTTACCGGCTCCGACCTTGCTGCAAATCCGCCAGGATCATCGCCTGGGGAGTCTCATCGGCGCGGGTCCGCGTCAGATAGACGACCAAACCGAAGATCACGAACAGGAAGAGAGCGCTTGTTCCCGTGGCCCCGAGGCCAATTCCGCCGTCGACCTGGGCCTGTGACAGCAGATCGCCGATCGACGCGCCCAGCGGCCGGGTCAGGATATAGGCAAGCCAGAAGGCGAGGACGGCGTTGGTCGATTGGTGCCGGTGCCCGGCCGCGAGGATGCCCCTGACGCTGTAATGGGCGAGGGTGATGATCGCGATGAGGCCGGCGAAAACCAGCGCCGAAGTCGCGTAGCCCAGGCCCAGCCGCTCCGCCGCAAGGTCGCCCGCGGCCGTGCCGAGCGCGAAGGTGAAGAGGATCGCGAGCCAGTAAAATGCCTCGCGGCGCACCGTGACGATCGAGTGAATCGAGAGTGTCCGTTCAATGACGAACCACACGATGAACACGGCCGCGAGCAGGACGGCGAACACCACCGTCGTCATTGCGAGGGGCACGCCGAAATTATCCGTCACATTGTCGGTGATAAGCGTGCCGACGACGCTGAGCAGGACGACGACGACCCAATAGACCGAGGGGATATAGAGGCGCAGCTTGAATTGAACCGCCAATGCGGCGACGAGGAGGACGGCCATTGCCAAGGAGGTGTAGGTCAGGCCCCAACCTAGCCGGGCATTGAGGTAATCCGCCGCGGTCTCTCCCACCGTCGTGCAGAGGATCTTGATGATCCAGAAGTAGACCGTCACCTCCGGCACTTTGTTGAGCATCTGTCTCAATTTGGGATCCATATTGTGTTCTTTCTCCCTATGGGCCCCAGCGACCCCGATCTGCCTCGGACCAAGCGGGCTCATGCCGCGAGGGATGTGTGACCGGCAGTATTCAAGAACCGTCCTTGTCGGAGCTTTGCGCCAGCCTTACCGGTCCGTAATGTCGCGATCGGCTTAGGCGCGCCGCGGTTTTAGCAAATCCTGATGGATTATTTATTTGTAGTCCGCCTTAGATGCGTCCGGCTGCAAAAATCTTACGCAGAATTAAACCTGCGGTCAGGAAAGCGTCATGTGCGCTATCCACATACTCAGGGGCATTTTTTACCAGGAGAATCGAATGACCGGCTTGATGCGCCTGAGATATGCAATGGTGATATTCGCCGCCTTGACCGCCGCTTCGGTCACAAGCTTTGCCTATACCGGGCAAGAGCTTGCCGGTCAGGCGAAATTCAGCCTGGAGAGCGCGCGCGCCATCGCGCTGAATTCGGTTCCCGGGCGGATCACCGATGAGGAGCTGGAGAAAGAGCCCGGCGGCAGCGGGTTGCGCTACGCATTCGACATCAGCCTCGACGGCGCCATCCATGAGGTCGGCGTCGACGCCCAGACGGGCGCTCTGCTGGAAAGTGCCCTTGAAGGCCCGCACCCTGATTAGGCCCGGCCTCGCGCGCCGCCGGCGGACTTTCTTCGAGCCGAGTGCCGCGTTTTTGGGACCTCGCGGACGTGATGGTGTTCGCGCCGGGAGCCTTCTCGGCGACCCCGGTAATGGAGAGTGCTTGCGGTATGGATAAGGTCCGGTCGAGCAAAGTCCCGGAAGTTACCTTGGCCTTCTGGATCATCAAGATCGCCGCGACCACCTTGGGCGAAACGGGCGGCGACGCCGTGTCGATGACGATGCATCTGGGCTATGCGGTCGGCAGCGTCATCTTTATCGCGATCTTCGTCGTCGCCGTTACCGCCCAGATCGCGGCGAGGTCATTCCATCCCTTCCTTTATTGGACCGTCATCGTCGCCACCACGACGGTCGGGACCACCATGGCGGATTTCGCCGACCGCTCGCTCGGCATCGGTTATGCCGGGGGCGCCTCGATGCTGTTCGCTCTCCTCATCGCCTCGCTCGGCATGTGGTATTGGTCGGCAGGGTCCGTTTCGGTGAATTCCATCGTTTCGCCCAAGGTCGAGATGTTCTACTGGGGGACTATCCTGTTCTCCCAAACCTTGGGCACGGCGCTCGGCGATTGGATGGCCGACTCCACCGGGCTTGGCTATGAAGGCGGCGCGCTCGCCTTCGGCGCGGGCCTCGCGCTGGTCGCGGCGGCCTATTTCTACACGAACGTCTCGCACACCCTGCTGTTCTGGAGCGTCTTCATCCTTACCCGCCCCCTCGGCGCCACAGTGGGCGATCTGCTCGATAAGCCGATTGCCGACGGCGGGTTCGCCTTCAGCCGCTTGACCGCCTCGGCAATTCTCGCGGCCTTCATGGTCGCCTGTATCCTGTTTCTCCCGCAAAGGGCTGGCCGGCATCCGGGCGAGCAGCATCCATGAAGCTCGATTATTCTCACGTTGGAGGTGGGCCCCCACGAAGCCGGCGCGACGAGCTGGTTGCCCGCTTGGCCGAGGGCTCGGTCACGCTCCTCGACGTGCGTCCGACGGACGAGTTCGGCCGAGGCCATCTGGCCGGCGCGCGCAACGTGCCCCTCGCCGAGCTCGAAGCAGTCATGGCGCAGCTCGATCCTGGTATCGAGATCGTCGCCTATTGCCGTGGGCCATGGTGTGTCCTGTCCTTCGATGCCGTCGAGATCCTGCGCGCCAGCGGCCTTGCGGTTCGGCGGCTCGCCGACGGATATCCCGAGTGGAAGGCTGCAGGTTTGCCCGTAGAATGCACTTTGGTGGGTGCCCCTTGAGGTGGCGCGCCCTTATCCCTCGCATCAGCAGCGGCCCGGCGCTGGCGCTGGGTTCGGCGCTCCTTTTTGGCGCCAGCACTCCGCTTGCCAAACTGCTCCTCGGTGTCGCCGATCCGCTTCTTCTGGCGGGCCTTCTTTATCTCGGGTCGGGCCTGGGCCTTGCCCTCCTGACCGCTGCGGCTCGCGCGTCTGGCCGTGAAAGAGCCGAAGCCCCGCTGCAGGGGCGAGACCTGCCTTGGCTGGCGGCGATCGTGCTGTTCGGCGGCGTCCTCGGCCCCGCGCTGCTCATGGGGGGTCTCGCGCTCACGCCCGCCTCGACGACGTCGCTGCTTCTGAATGTTGAGGGGCTTGCGACGATGACGATCGCCTGGATCGTTTTCCGCGAAAACGTCGATCAGCGCATCTTCGTCGGGGCCATGGCGATCCTTGCCGGTGCCGTACTGCTTTCCTGGCCCGACGGCGGCATCGCCAATGCAAGGATCGACTGGGGCAGCGTGCTGATCGTTCTTGCCTGCCTCGCCTGGGGCATCGACAATAATTTGACCCGCAGGCTAAGCGCCGCTGATCCCGTGCAGATCGCGATGATAAAGGGCGTGGCTGCCGGAACGGTCAATCTCACCCTCGCGCTGGCGTGGGGCGCTCACATACCGGGACCTGGCGCGCTGGCTGGCGCGGCGGCATTGGGATTTTTTGGCTACGGCGTCAGCCTCGTGCTGTTCGTGCTTGGGCTGCGCGCGCTTGGCACAGCGCGCACGGGCGCTTACTTTTCGACGGCGCCATTCATCGGTGCGCTCATCGCCCTCCTCCTATTCGGTGAGCCGGTAACTCTGCCTTTGGCCGGTGCGTCGCTGCTCATGGCGCTGGGTATTTATCTGCACCTGACGGAAGCGCATGCGCATAAGCACGTTCACCAGCCGCTCGATCATGCGCATCGGCACGTGCACGACGCCCACCATCAGCATGTACATGCACGCGGGGATCCAGCCGGCGAGCCCCACAGCCATGGGCACCGGCATGAGCGGCTCGTTCACAAGCATCCGCATTATCCGGACCTGCATCACCGCCACGAGCATGAGAACGCATGAGGACTGTCCTACTGCCGCGCTGCTACAGCTCTTGCTCGCCCTGCCACACGCTTTTTTCGAGCTCCCCAATTCGGCCATTGCAGGACCGGCGTAGCGCTGCCAGCCGGGTGGTACTGTCGACGATTTGCCGCAGCTGCCCGACTTGTTCTGTTTTGAATTGGTCCAGCATCCGGGCAAGCACCCTGTTGAGGGCGGCCTCAAACGCCTGCTCCGCCGCGCCGTCGCCGGAAGCGCGCTTGCCCATTAATTCCACCAGCTCTCGCGCGAGCTCCGCGCGGTGCTGCCGGATGAAGGCACTCACAGCGGCGTTAAGTGCACGGTTATGGTCTGCTTCATGTGTCAGCAGTGTCTCTCTGACGCAGCTTTCCATTGCTGCCTGCGGTGCGAGGAACACGTGGCGACTGATGATGCCGAACCTGATGGTAACGAGTTCCGGTGCATCGCAGTTTCCTCCGTCCGGCGACGCCACCAGCCGGTGCACCAACACAAAATGGGTATCGATCTCATTGGCGATTGCCATCAACGGGTGCGGCGCGCGTCCGCTCCCCGAATTCACGAGGCGTGCAATCTCCTCGGGCGTGGCGGTGTGCTCGGTTACGTGATCGGCTTGCAGCCGCTCGACCCTCAGCTGCGATTGCGGGAGGTCGGGGCATTCCTGCGCCCCGCCCTGCCCGGCTGTAACGGCCATGACGAGCAGGGCACCCAGTACCAATCCGTATTGCACCGACCGGCTCATGTATTCCTGTCCTTCGCCGATCTTGACGACGGCATATTGATGTTCAGACCGGTTCGTCGGGAGACCCGACCTTGTCGGCACTTCTGCGCTCCGTCGCGACTACTTCACCGGACGCACCCACTCCGAATTCTCGAAGAGCACGCGCTGAAGGGCGTCCTCGGCGAGTTCGATCGCCTGACGCTGCTGTGCGATGGCATCGAAGCGGGATTGCTCCGCGGTTGCCAATTCCAACGCCGACGTGACCGTGGCGATGCGATCGATTTCGCCCGCTTGCAGCGCTCGCTCCATCCCTTGTTGCCGCCGGAATTGCACTGAAACCAGCGCATCCGCCATGGCGCGCGCTTGAAGCGCCGACCGGTAGCTCGCGACTGCTTTATCGATTTCCGCGATGATCTGTGCCTGGATCTCGGTGAACTGGGCGGCGGCTTCACGCCGTTGTGCGTAGGCCTCGGCAATCGGCCCCTGGTTCTGGTGGAAGACGGGCAAATCGACGGTGAGGTTCAGCAGGTATTGGTTGTCGCCCTGGTCGTAGGTGTAGCCCGGGCCGAGGGTGATATTGGGGTACTGTCGTGCGATCTCCAGCCGGACCGCGGCCTGCGCCGCCTCATAGACAGCGAGCAGGCTTTGCACATCGCTTCGGTGCAGCAGCGCCTCGCGGCGCATCGCGGCTTGGGAATCGCCCAACCCGAGCAGGATCGGGCCGTCCACGGCAGGCTGATCGAACGCGGCGAAAGATATCTCCACGCCGTCCAATGCCCGCACCGGCAGGCCGATCGCGGCGGCAAGCTGCACCCGCGCTTCTGCCTCCTGGCGTTGCTGGTCCTGCATGGCAAGGCGAACCTGGTTCAGATTGTTGCGCTCTCGGCTGACATCGAGAGCAGATGTTTCGCCGGCGGACACGCGCCGTTCGAGAAATCCGACCAGCTGCTGTTGCAAATCCTGCCGGCGCTGGATCAGCGCCTGACGATGCCGCGCCGCCCACAGGGCCAGGAGCGCAGCGCGCACCCGGCCGCGCACTTGCCACGCCGCGGTCGCGAGGTCGGCCCGCGCCGCTTCGGCAAGCTGCTCTGCTTGGGCGATGCGATGTTCCCGCTTGCCGAAGGTCTCGATGACGAAATTGACGAGGAGGCCGACGGTCCAGGAGGAAGGCTCAAGAATGGTCGTATGTTTGGTTGGACTCAGGCTGAGTGCCGGGTTGGGTATTTGTCCCGCCGTCTTAATGGCCGCCAGTGCTTTGCCGAGCTTCGCCCGCGTCACCTCGAGTTGCGGGTGGTAGTAGATCGCCGCCAGGGTCAGGGTCGAGAGATCCCAAGCCACATGTCGGGCGGCGGTGTCTGCGTAGGCCCCCGATACGCTTGCGATGAAGTCGCGCAACCGCTCGTCATCAAGACGGCGCCCCTCAAGGGCCGCCGCGGTTTCCGCCGGAACGATGGGAGCCGGTGTGAATTGCGCGCAGCCGGCGATCAGCACGCCCGCCGCGATGGCGAGGAGCAGCGGCAGGTGAAAGCGGCGGCCGCCGCTCACGCGATGACCCCTGCCCTAATCAGCGGGCACAGGTAATAGGTGATGAGCTGACCGGGCAGCGCGTCCGCGATTTGAGCGATGAGACTATCGGCATTCGCCTCGGTCGTCGCGATGGTGATTTCGACCAGACGCGTGCGGGCGCGGACCTGCTCGGCGACGCTCCGATACACGGCCGCGCTGCCGTGGCCGTTTACCTCGCGGCTGGTAAATCCCGATGCCGCGATCGGACCGTGATCGAGGACTGCATCGATCAGCCGATTCTCGATTTGCTTCGGGGCAAGAATGGTCAGGATGACGCCCGGCTGGGTCATGTCGCCGCCTCCTTCGGTTTCGAGGTCCCGAAGCGGCGGTAGAGCACGGGTAGTATGAGCAAGGTCAGCAGGGTCGAGCTGATCAGTCCGCCGATCACCACAATCGCCAATGGCCGCTGGACCTCCGAGCCCGGTCCGCTCGCGAACAACAGCGGAACCAGTCCGAAAGCGGTAATGCCGGCGGTCAAAAATACCGGCCGCAGCCGCCGCAAAGCGCCATCGACGACGACCCGCTCCAGGGCTTCTCCCTCGCCGTGCAGCTGGTTGAAATACGACACCAGCACCAGCCCGTTGAGCACGGCGATGCCGAGCAGCGCGATAAACCCGATCGAGGCCGGGACGGAGAGGTATTCGCCGGACGCCCACAGCATGAACACGCCGCCGATCAGCGCGAAGGGAATGTTGACCAGCACGAGGAGCGACTGCCGCAACGATCCAAACGTCGTAAAAAGGATCAGGAAGATGAGGCCCAGGGCGACCGGAACCACGATGCCGAGGCGGGCTGCCGCGCGCTGCTGGTTCTCGAACTGTCCGCCCCAGGTGAGGCTGTAGCCCGCCGGCAGCTGCACCGCGCGCGCCACCACCTGCTTTGCCTCCTCAACGAAGCCGACGAGATCGCGAATCGCGCACATTGCTTTGCACCACCGCCATGCGCCGCCCGTTTTCCCGGTCGATCTTGACCGGACCATCGACCCGCGCGAGCGCTGCGACCGAAGCGAGCGGCACGACCCGGCCGTCCGCCAAAGTCAGGCGGAGATCGGCAAATCGCGCCGGGGAACCGCGGATCGCATCGCCGCCGCGCAGCAGCACCGGCGTCCGGCGATCCCCTTCGACCACGATGCCGACCGTCTTGCCTTCGATCTGCGTCCGCAGCGTATCGGCGATGTCGTCGACACTCAGGGCCAATCGGCCCGCGCGCAGACGGTCGATCACGATGCTGAGATACTGGACGCCTTCATTGAGCGCGGTCAGCGTATCGACGCTGCCCTTCACCCCCTTGAGTGCTTCGACGGTTTGCTCGGCGAGCTTGTTGAGCGTCGCGAGTTCGGGGCCGAAGATTTTGACGACGACATCGCCGCGCACGCCGATGATCATCTCCTGGACGCGCATGTCGATCGGCTGCGTGAAGCTGTAGGAAATTCCCGGTATGCGATCGAGCACCTTGCGCAGCTCGGCGATGAGCCACTCCTTGTCGCCGGCGTGGCGCCATTCGGACGGCGGTTTCGTCAGCAGATAGGTATCGGTCTGGTTAAGCCCCATCGGGTCGAGGCCGAGTTCGTCCGAGCCGGCGCGAGCAACGATGCCGACAACTTCGGGCACCTCACCCATGATCGCCCGGTGGATCTTGAGATCGAGGGCGGCGGTTTCCTCGAGGCTCACCGACGGCAGCTTCTCGATCCCGACGATCAAGCTCCCTTCGTCCATCTCCGGCATGAAGGTTTTGCCGATGCGCGAGTAGGCCGCGGCGGTGAGGGCGAGGCTGATGACCGCGGCCACCAAAATGATCTTTTCGTGCGCCAACGCCCAGCGCAGGGTCGGGACATAGAGGCGGAGCAAGCGGCGGACGAGCCAGGTCTCCCGGTGGCCGGTCTTGCGCAGCAGAAACGAGGTAAAAACCGGGATTACGGTAAGTGACAGCAAAAGCGAGCTGCCGAGCGCGAAAACGATCGCCAGCGCTACCGGGATAAAGAGCTTGCCTTCAAGTCCCTGAAGTGTCAGCAGCGGCACGAACACGATGATGATGATAAGGATGCCGGACGTGACCGGCACGGCCACCTCCGCTACCGCCCGATAGACGGTGTGCAGAAACGGGACGGTTCTGGCGCCTTTGTCGGCTGCGAGATGGGAGACAACGTTCTCGACCACGACGACGGCGGCATCGATCAGCATGCCGATCGCGATCGCCAGGCCGCCGAGACTCATCAAATTGGCCGAGAGGCCGAACTGCCGCATCAGCAGGAACGTGCCCAATGCCGCGAGCGGTAAGGTCATCGCCACGGTGAGCGCCGCCCGCCAGTCCCCGAGGAAAAGGATCAACAGCACCAGCACCAGCGCGACCGCTTCAGCGAGGGCCCAGGCAACGGTGCCGACCGCCCGGTCGACGAGATCGCCGCGGTCATAGAAGACCTGGAGCCGCACACCTTCCGGCAAGGTTGGCTGGAGTTCGGCGAGCTTGTGGCGCACGGCGTCCACGACTTCGCGCGCATTCGCGCCACGCAACCCCAGAACGAGTCCTTGGACGGCTTCGTCTTTGCCGTCCTGGGTGACGACGCCGTAGCGGGTAATATGACCGACCCGCACCGTGGCCACCTCGTTCAGACGGATCACGCCCTGCTCGCGCGTCGCGACCACGATCGCGCCCAGATCGGCGAGCGTTTTCACGCTGCCTTCCGACCGGACCAGGAGGACTTCCTCGCCCTCCGTCAGCCGCCCGGCGCCGTCGTTCCGATTGTTGGTCTCAAGGGCCTTGCGCAGCGTTTCCATGGTGATCCCGCGCGCCGCCATCGCGGCGGTGTCGGGAACCACCTCGAAGCTGCGCACGAGGCCTCCAAGTGAATTCACGTCGGCCACGCCCGGAAGGGTGCGCAGCGCCGGCCGGATCACCCAATCGAGAAGACTGCGGCGCTCCATCAACGAGAGACGGCCGCCCTCGATGGTAAACATGAACATCTCGCCGAGCGGCGTGGTAATCGGCGCCAGCCCGCCGGTGACATTGGCGGGCAGCTCTTTGGCGACCTCGTTCAGCCGTTCGCTGACCTGGTTGCGTGCCCAATAAATATCGATACCGTCCTTAAAATCGAGGGTGATATCGGTAAGCGCATATTTTGTGACCGAACGGAGAATGCGGGTATTGGGGATGCCGAGCAGATCGAGCTCAATCGGTGTGGTGATGCGCGTCTCGACCTCTTCCGGCGTCATGCCGGGCGCTTTCATGATCACCTTGACCTGCACCGACGACACATCGGGGAAGGCGTCAATCGGCAGCTGGTGAAACGCATAACCGCCTGCCGCGATGAGCAGGAGCGTCGCGATGAGCACCAGGAGGCGCTGGGCGAGCGCGAATTCGACGATACGGGCGAGCATCATTCTTTTGACTGCCCCCCGAGCCCCTGCCATGCGCCCTTGAGCGCGACGAGACCGCGCACGGCGATGCGCTCACCCTTTTGGAGCGAGCCGCTAATCACCGTGATCTCCGCGGTTTCCTCGTGAACAGCGACCGGCTCGGGACGAAACCCGTCCTCGGCCTGCACAAAGACATAGGCTTCCTGCCCGCGCCGCACGACCGCCTCGGGCCGGACGTTCCATCGCAGCTCGCCGCTCGATCGCAACGTCACACGCGCCTCGACGAACTGCCCTGGCCGCAGTCCGGTCGGGGCATCGGTGGTTTCAGCGCGGACGGTCACGGATTGGGTGCCCGGATCGGCGGTGCGGCCGATGGCGACGACATGCGCCGTGGCCGGCGAACCAACGATCGTCATCGCGTCGCCGTCGGCGAACCGCGCCGCCTGGGCAACCGGGACTTGAAGTTCGAGCCACAGCGGTGAAAAGCGCGCCAGCTTGTAGAGCGGCGCCATCGTCTCGACCTTTTGGCCCGGCACCACGCTCATTTCGAGCACGACGCTATCCATCGGGGCGGCGACGATGATCGTGGCGCGCAGCGACCGGCTTGCCGCCAGTGCGTCGATCTCCGCATCGGTCATGCCCATCATCAGCAGTGCCTGGCGCCGTTCGGCGACGACGGCCTGGGCCTGAAGATGTTCGTTGCGAGTTGCAAGGAGCTGCTTCTGCGGCACGATCTGATCGGGTGCCAGCTTCTGCTCGCGCGCGGCGGTGCCGCGCAGAAGCTGTTCCCGTTGCACAGCCTGCAAGAACTCGGTCTGCGCGCGGGCGACTTCCGGACCCTCGATCTCCGCCAATAGCTGGCCTTGGCGGACCGGCTGATCTGCTGCAACTCCGATACGGACGAGACGCCCGGAAACCGGTGCGCTGACGATGTGTGTTTGATTGGGGGGTAACAAAACCCGCGCGGGAAATCGCAGGGCCGCGGGGGCGACCGCCTCGCCAAGCTCGGCGGTCTCTATCCCGACGAGCTGTACCTGCTCGGGCCGAATGACGATAGTCTCGGCGGCGCAGGCCTGTGCAGCTCCCCATAGCTGACACGCCAATGCAATGCCCGGAAGCAGGCGAATTCCTGGAAAAGACCGTCGGCCGCGGTCATAACCCACAGAGCGGACCGTGTGTCTACGATGCCTGCTAACCCTGCGCGGCACCGAGCCCGTCGTCAGGCTTTGACCGTCGAAGCGGCGGCCCAAAAGGCTGCGCATGAAATGGCTTTCCGGCGGATTGCGGATCCGCCTCGCGAAAATTTTTAGATCAGGGTGATCGGCCGGGGCGGAGCAACGCCCGGGACGTCAGGATGTTTGTTGCCCCGTGCGGGACGCGGCCCGCCGCGTCCGGCTCATGAGGACTTCAGGTCAAATGCGGAGGGCCGCGCGGAAGCGAAATAGAGTGGATAAAACCCGCGCGGGGCGGCGCCGTCGGCGGATGCGCCCAGGATTGCGACGATGGCCACGGCTCGATCGTTGCCGTGCCCGCGTCCGCCAGCAGTAATGGCGGTGCCGAGCCTCGCGCGAAAGCGCCATGCTGTTCGAGACAGATATGGTCCGGGCAGGAATGGCAGATCGTGGTCTTATGATCGTGCCGCGGCGCTAGGCCGCCCGCGGCGGCTGTAAGCTCCGCGTAGCGGCGCATGCTCTCAGCCGCCGCCGGGCTTAACACCGCCTGCAAACTCGCGAACAGCAGCAGCGCGAGCGCGATGCGGGCAACCAGGCGGTGAGTGCGGATGCGGCGGATCATACCGCCTTACCCTAGCGCCCGCGGGTGGTGACCGGCAAGGGAGCCCGCTTCGGCCGCCGCTTGGCGCAGGATTTTCACGGCGGAAAACAGAAACAACCCGGCCATGATCGCGGCAACGGCAAGATCGGGCCAGCCCGTGCCGGTGCCCCACACTCCGATTGCCGCCAGCATCACCACCACATTGCCGATCGCGTCGTTGCGCGAACAGAGCCATACCGAGCGCACATTGGCGTCGCCCTCGCGCCAGCGCAGGAGAAGCAGCACGCTGGTCACATTGACCGCGAGCGCGAGCATCGCGACGATGCCCATCACTTCGGCGCGCGGCTGGCCGATCACGACGACGTGCCAGAGCGTCGATCCGAGTACCCAGGACGCCATCAAGCTGAGGCTGGTACCCTTGAGGATAGCGGCGCGGCTGCGCCAGACGAGCGAGCGGCCGATCACCGCGAGGCTAATGCTGTAGGTCGCGGCATCGGCGAGAAAGTCGAGCGCGTCGGCCTTCAGCGCCTGCGACGCTGCCGCATGTCCGGCGATCATCTCGACCGCGAACATCGCCGCGTTGAGGGCAATGACAATCCACAGCACCCGCTGGTACGCGGGTGAAGCGCCGTCGAAACCGGCGCAATTATCGGTGCAGCAACGGTCCATGGGCCCTCGGGCGGCCCCTCTTGCCGAGGCCGACAGACTACTCTACAATCTACAATGGTTGTAGAAGCAAGGGAGAATTATGCCCGTTCTGAAGCCCATCGGCGCGCTCGCCAGAGCCAGCGGCTGCAGCGCGCAGACCATTCGCTGGTACGAGCAAGAGGGTCTTTTGCCTGCACCGGCGCGCACGGAAGGGCGCCGGCGTCTTTACGACGCCAGCGCCGCGGCGCGGCTCGCTTTTATCCGCCACGCCCGCGAACTCGGCTTCTCGCTCGAAGCGATCCGCGAGCTGCTCACGCTCACCGGCGATCCGGAGCAATCGTGCAGTGCAGCCGACACGATCGCCCGCCGCCATCTTGCCGAAGTCGAGGGCCGCATCGCGCGGCTATCGGCTCTGCGTACTGAGCTCAAGCGCATGATCAAGGCCTGCCGGGGCGGCCGCATTGCCGAATGCCACGTGATCGAGGTGCTGGCCGACCATGATCACAGCAAGTGCCTGTCAGCCGATCACGGCGATGCCGCCGATCGTCCGCTGGCCGGAATCTAGATGAATGGCCTCTCCGCTTTCGGGTTGTTTGCCGTCAGCGCGATGCTCGTTACCTACGCACTCGAGGACCGCAGCCCGCATTTTATCGCCGCTTTTGCCATTGCCTGTTTATTGGGATCTGCCTACGGGTTTCTTCAGGGCGCGTGGCCGTTCGGCATCATCGAAGCGATTTGGGCCTTGATCGCGGCGCGCCGCTGGTGGCGGAAGACAAGGAGACGAGGATGGTTGGCTGCACCCTGACCGGCGACGAGCTGCAGAACCGTCTGGCCTTGATCGCTGAATTGAACCGCGACGCCCTTCGCCATTACGAACGCGGCGATCTCGTACTCACGCTTCACTATGCCGGCATAGCCGCGCCGCGCGTGCGCTCGATGATGCGCAACGAGCAGACGTGCTGCTCATTCCTTATATTCGCGCTTCACAAAAGCGCGGATGAGGTCCGCCTTACGATCACGGCACCAGCAGCGGCGGGCGCCGCCGCCGCCGCATTATTTGATGAGTTCATCAAGGGGGCCCGGCGCAGTTAACCGAGGATGCGATACCACGCTTTGACGAATTCCTCGCCCATGAGCCGCTCATAAGGTTTCTCCTATTCAAGCCGGCCAGGACGTGGCTCCATCCGATCCGACGGAATGCTTAGTTGAGCGCCGCGAGACCGCGGACCGGCACCGGCTCGCCACCGGTCACTGACGGGCGTGCGCAGGCATTACCCGAGTATCGGTCATACACCACCTAAGGCGCCGTGACGTCATGACGTTACCAATATGCAAGCCATTGAATTAACGCGTTTGTCTCATTTCTATATAGAACATATATTAAAAGTATAATATACTGAGCGACGTCTTAGTTACTTCGCCGTTGAGAGCGCCTTGATAGGTCTTTGACGGCACGCTACCTTGAGGAGGATGTCCGTGCGCCTGCTCCGCCGGTTGTTGGGGTTCCTGTTCGTGGCCGCTTATATTGGCGCCGCGAGTCTGGCACCTGTCATGTACGCGGACAGCCCTGACATGAGCAGCAGCATGCTGCATCCACAGGGCAGCCACGGTACCGACATGCCATGCAAAGGCATGAAGCACGGTTGCTTCTCCGGACTAGGGTGCGTCTTTCTGGTGAGCCTACCGGCTCCGGACGTCACCCTGTTTACGACCATGAACTGGGCCGCGGTTGCGTATACAGACACGCCTGAGGCCCTGCGCGGGCGCAGCCTCGAGCCCGCCTTAGGGCCTCCCATCTCCCACGTCTGAACCGGGAGTACCGCTGGCAATTCTGCCGGTGTTCTCTCCGCTCGCTTAACCCTGACGCTTCTCTTGATCCGCCGGCGCGAATTGCCGGTGTTTGAAGCGCAAGGCAGGCGGGTCCCCACGGCGCGGCGCTCATTGCGCCTTTCAGGCAAAGACCGTCACGCACCAGCGCGACGTTCAAGCAGGAGATTCCACCATGATGTCGCTTCATCGTTATCTGCGCCCCCTCCTGGGCGCGGCAATTGTACTCGCCTCGACCTTCACCCTGGCTAACGCGGCTCCGGCCGATTACCGCTTTGAACTGGTAAGCACGCAGCCGGCGGGTCCGGGCAAAACTACGGTTACGGTCCGCCTGCTCCATGTGCCGGATAAGAAGCCGGTTGAAGGCGCAGTGCTGTTTGAGACCAAGACCGACATGACCCCGGCTGGGATGGCTGACATGACCGGCAAGGTAAGCCCGCTGCCGGCTGATCAACCCGGGCTGTACCGCTTTGCGATCGAGACGGGCATGGCCGGCAAGTGGCAGCTTGTCCTTGGCGCCAAAGCGCAGGGCGAAGTCGGCACGATCCGCGGCACCGTCAGTTATGAGGCGAAATAACATGGTTCGCCCGCTGGCCCGTTCTTCCCCATGGCGAACATCGGCAGTCGGGCTGGCGCTCGTTGCTGCGGGAATCCTGCTGGGGGCGGCGCAGGCCGCCCCCGCGCAGGGGCAGGCTCCCGGCGCCACACTCGAAGACGTGCTTGCGGTGGCGCGTCGTTTAAGTCCCGAGCTCGCGGCCCGCGCGCTGGATACTGAGGCAGCGCAGGCGCGTGTTGTCATCGCTGGCGCCTTGCCCGACCCGACGGTTCGGATCACGTCGGACGAAATCGACCGCACCAGCGGCCCCCGCCAGAACAAGATGATTTACAGCTTCGAGCAGGAATTTCCGCTCTGGGGAAAGCGCGATCTACGCGCCGCGCAGGCCAATGCCCTCGTTGAGCGCAGCCGGGCAGATGCCCGGCAGACCGAGGCAGAGCTTATCGAAAAGGTCAAGATCGCCTTCGCCCAATATTACCAGTCCGACCAGGCGATCCGCACGACAGAGGATCTGCACCGGGTGGTGCACGACATCGCCAAGGTCGCGCGGGAGCGCTACGCCCAGGGCCGCGGCACCCAGCAGGAAGTCTATAAGGCGGAGCTTGAAAACTCGCGCCTCGCGTCCGAGATCGTCCGCCTCGAGGCAACGCGCCAAAGTGCCGCCGCCCGCCTTAATGCCCTGCTCGCCCGTCCGATCGAGGCTGCGCTTGCGCGCCCGCTGCGCTTGCGCTCCCTGCCCAATGCTACGGGGCTTGCGCCGGGGCCGCTGATGGAGCGGGCGCGGGCGGGAAACCCGTCGCTCGCCGGCGGTACAGCATTGATTAATTCCGCTCAGGCCGGTCGCGAACTCGCAGACAAAAGCTGGTATCCGGACGTCACCCTAAACGCCGGTGCCATCGACCGCGGCCGCAATGGCCCGCCAGGCTACATAGCGGGCGTTAGTTTAAAGGTCCCGCTGCAATGGGGCCTCCACGAGGCGCAGCAGCGCGAGGCGAGCGCGCAAGTGAGCGCCGCCCAGGCGCGCCGACAGGGAATCGAACTTGAGATCCAGAGTGGACTCGGCGAGGCGCTGGCGGCTTTTGCCGGGGCGCAGCAGACCGCCAATCTCATTCGCACCCAGCAGTTCCCGCAAAATCAGGCACTGCTGCGCTCCGGCATCGCCGCTTACGGGCTGAGCAAGGCGGAACTCGCCGATGTCTTGCGCGCCGAGCACGACCTGGCCGAACTGCGCATCCAACTGCTCAATGCCGAGTTTGACGCGCAGCGTCAGCTTGCCGCGATCGAACGGCTGATCGGGAGCGAGCTGTGAGTGCCGCCCACCGCATGAGCCCTGTCCTTGTCGTCGCGATCGTTGCGACGCTGGCGGGTGGCATCTTCTGCAATCGGCAAGCCGTCGCAGCGAAACCTCCGGCCGCGGAGCAACGCGTACCGCTTTATTACCAGGACCCCTCTGGCAAGTCCGACTATTCGCCGACACCCAAAAAGGACGAGCAAGGCCGCGATTTCGTGCCGGTCTATGAAGAGGCCGGTGCACCAGCCTCAGTGGCCCCCTCGCCCGCGGCTAGCGGGCAGGGCGACCGCAAGATCCTCTATTACCGCAATCCCATGGGGCTGCCCGACACCTCGCCGGTACCCAAGAAAGACACCATGGGCATGGACTACATCCCGGTCTACGCGGACGCGGGCGGCGATGTACCCGGCACCGTCACGATTGCACCGGAGCGGATTCAAACACTCGGCGTGCGTACCGAAGAGGCCTCCCGTCGCTCCGTGGCGCGCGTCGTCCGTGCCGTCGGCACGGTCACCGCCGACGAGCGTCGCATCGGTGTCGTAACTGCGAAATTCGAGGGCTGGATCGAGAATCTCTATGTGAACACGACCGGGCAGGCCGTAGAGCGCGGGCAGGTGCTGCTGGAGGTCTATAGCCCCGATCTGGTGCTGGCGCAGCAGGAATACCTCATCGCCCGGGGGGCCGCCGGTGCCATGGCCCATGCCGACACGATGACGCGAGGCAATGCGCAGTCGATCGCCGGGGCCGCGCTGTCGCGGCTAAAAAACTGGGACATCTCGGCCGAGCAGCTGGCCAAGCTGCAGCGAAGTGGCGTTGCCACGCGAACCCTTACCCTGACGGCGCCGATCGGCGGCATCGTCATGGAAAAGACCGCGCTGCAAGGCCTGCATTTTGCCGCCGGCGACATGCTCTACCGCATCGTCGACTTATCCAGCGTCTGGATATTGGCCGACGTGTTCGAGCAAGATCTCGCTCAAATCCGCATGGGCGAGGCCGCCACGGTCACCGCGCAGGCTTATCCCGGCCGCAGCTTTAACGGCCGTGTTGACTTCGTCTATCCCAATGTCAATCCGCAGACCCGCACCGCGAAGGTGCGCATCGAGGTGCCCAATCCCGATCTGCTGCTGAAGACCGATATGTACGGGACGGTTGAGATCGCGGCCCCCATGGCCGAGCCCACGCTCGCCGTGCCGGCGTCGGCAGTGCTTGACACGGGCACACGCCAGACCGTGCTGGTCGATCGCGGTCAAGGCCGCTTTGAGCCCCGCGCGGTCAAACTCGGCGCACGCGGTGATGGATACATCGCGATCCTGGAGGGGCTGCGAGACGGCGAGAAGGTCGTCATCGGCGCCAACTTCCTGATCGATGCCGAGAGCAACCTGCGCGCAGCGCTGCAGGCATTCACGCCGTCGGCGCCGGGGAAATCGCCATGATCGGCGCCATTATCCAATGGTCGAGCGTTAACCGCTTTCTCGTCCTGCTCGCGACGGGCTTCATCACGCTCGCTGGCCTCTGGGCGGTGCAGCATACGGCGCTTGATGCCATCCCTGACCTTTCCGACACGCAGGTTATCGTCTACACCGAATATTCAGGCCAAGCCCCGCAGGTCATCGAGGACCAGGTTACTTACCCGTTGACCACGGCGCTTCTGGCCGTGCCGCGCTCCAAAGTCGTGCGCGGCTTTTCGTTCTTCGGCGTGTCGTTTGTCTATGTCGTGTTCGAGGACGGCACTGATCTGTACTGGGCGCGTTCGCGTGTCCTGGAATACCTTAATTTTGCCGCCAAGCGCTTACCCGCCGGCGTAACGCCGTCGCTTGGTCCCGATGCGACCGGCGTTGGCTGGGTCTACCAATACGTCGTCCTGGGAGCACAGCGCACGCTCGCCGAGTTGCGCAGCATCCAGGACTGGACCGTGCGCTACCAGCTCACCAAGGCAGAGGGCGTCGCCGAGGTGGCAAGCGTCGGCGGCTTCGTCCAGCAATACCAGGCCGTCGTCGACCCGCAGAAGCTGCAGGCATACGGCCTCACGCTCGCTCAGCTCACCAGCGCGATACGGGCCAGCAACCGCGATGTCGGTGGCCGTGTCGTCGAAATGAGCGAGACCGAGTATGTCGTGCGCGGCCGCGGCTATCTGCGCAATACCGGCGATCTGGAGCAAATTGCACTGAAGATGCAGGGCGGCACACCCGTACTGCTGCGCGATGTGGCGCGCATTGAGCTGGGCCCCGAGGAGCGCCGCGGCGTCGCCGAGCTCAACGGCACGGGCGAGGTAGTCAGCGGCATCGCCTTGCAGCGGGACGGACAGAACGCGCTTCGGGTCATCGACAGCGTGAAGCAAAAGCTCGTTGAGATCGCCCCATCGCTTCCTCAAGGGGTGAAAGTCGAGACGGTGTATGACCGCTCCGATCTCATTTACCGGGCGATTGACGCGCTCAAACGGACGCTGACCGAAGAAAGCATCATCGTCGCCTTCGTCTGCATCGTGTTTCTGCTGCACGTCAGGAGCGCGCTGGTGGCCATCCTGATGTTGCCGGTCGGCGTGCTGATTGCGATGGGGCTGCTGCACATGCTGGGCCTGAGCTCCAACATCATGAGCTTAGGCGGCATCGCAATTGCGCTGGGCGCTATGGTCGACGCCGCGATTGTCATGATCGAGAACGCCCACAAGCATCTGGAGCGTGCACCGCCCGGCACGCCGCGGGCGCAAATTCTGACCGCCGCGGCGCTTGAAGTCGGGCCGGCGCTGTTTTTCAGCCTTGCTGTCATCACGGTGTCCTTCCTGCCGGTCTTCACACTCGAAGACCAGGAAGGACGCCTGTTCAAGCCGCTCGCGTTCACCAAGACCTTTGCCATGGCGGGCGGCGCGGTGCTTTCCATCACGCTGGTGCCGGTGCTGATGCAGCTCTTTGTGCGCGGACGGATTCTCCCGGAGGCGCGAAACCCGATCAACCGTGTGCTGATCTGGCTCTACCGGCCGGTCATCGCCGGCGTTCTTCGGGCACGAATGCTCACCATTCTGCTTGCCCTGCTTATCCTCGTGGTGACGGTCATTCCCTTTCGTCAGCTCGGCTCCGAGTTCATGCCGACGCTCAATGAAGGCACGTTGATGTACATGCCGGTGAGCGTGCCCGGCATATCGGTCACCAAGGCCGCCGAACTGCTGCAGACGACCGATCGGATCATCAAGAGTTTCCCCGAGGTGCACAGCGTTTTCGGCAAAGCCGGGCGCGCCGCCACGGCTACCGACCCGGCGCCGCTGGAGATGTTCGAAACCATCATCAATTTGAAGCCTCAGAGCGATTGGCGCCCCGGCGTCTCCGTCGATTCGCTGGTTGCCGAGATGAACAAGGCCCTGCAGTTTCCGGGCGTGAGCAATGCCTGGACGATGCCGATCAAGGCACGCATCGACATGCTTGCCACCGGCATCCGCACGCCAATCGGCATCAAGGTCTATGGCCCGGACCTGCCCGGCATCGACCGCCTGTCGCGGGAAATCGAGGCGGCGATGCGCCGGGTGCCCGGCACCAGCAGCGCCTATGCCGAGCGGGTGCAGAACGGCTACTACCTGGAAATCGCCCCCGACCGCCCTGCCCTGGCCCGCTATGGCCTGACCGTGGGTGATCTGCAGGAAACGATCGCCGCGGCGCTGGGTGGCGAGCCGGTGACCACCACCGTTGAAGGCCGCGAGCGCTATACCGTCAATGTGCGTTACCCGCGGGGCTTACGGGACGATCCGCAGGCGATTGCAAGCCAAGTCCTGGTACAAAGCGCCAGCGGCCCGGCGGTGCCGCTCGGGCAGGTCGCAACGATTGAGCCGGTGCAGGGCCCGCCGATGGTTCGCACCGAGAACGCGCAGCTCGTCAACTACATCTATATCGACATGCACGACCGCGATATCGGCTCTTACGTCGCTGAGGGTCAGCAGGCGCTCGCGACACACGTTCAGATCCCGCCCGGATACCGCATCGAATGGAGCGGCCAGTTTGAATATCTGGCACGCGCCAAGGCGAAGCTTGAGATTGTCGTGCCGATCACGCTCGTGATCATCTTCGTCCTGCTCTACCTCAATTTCGGCCGGCTCACTGAAACCCTGATCGTCATGCTGTCGGTGCCGTTTGCTCTGGTGGGCGGCATCTGGCTGATGGCATGGATGCATTTCAACATGAGCGTCGCCGTCGCAGTCGGCTTCATCGCGCTTGCCGGTGTGGCCGCCGAGACCGGTGTCGTTATGTTGATTTATCTCGACCAGGCCTTGCGCGAGCGTCGCTCGCACTGCGCTGCGGAGGGCCGAGCCTTCACGCGAGCCGACCTGCGCCTTGCGATCATGACTGGCGCCGTCGAGCGCGTGCGGCCGAAGATGATGACGGTGACCGCGATCATCGCCGGCCTGCTGCCGATCCTGTGGAGCCACGGCACGGGCACCGAGCTCATGCAGCGCATCGCCGTACCGATGATCGGCGGCATGGTGTCCTCGACCGCCCTTACGCTCGTGGTCATCCCGGCCATCTACGGCGTGGTCAAAGGCTGGAATCTGGCCGACGCGCGCAGCCAGGCGCCGATGCCAGCCGGTCGCCCGGCAGAATAAGGAGACACGCGATGATGGATCACATGAACGATATGATGGCGGGCATGGGCCTCGTGTGGGTTCTTGCCGTTGTCGTGCTGCTGCTCGCCGGAGCAGCGCTCGTCAAATACCTGTTCTTTGGCAAAAACCGCTAACGGCCAGAACCCATAAAACGCGAAGGAGCACCCATGATTACCCGACGCGCGCTTTTGACTACCGCCTTGCTGCTGGCAGCAACCGGCTCCCTCCATGCCGAAGGAATCGCTGCTTCGATGTTCAAAAATCCAGGCTGCGAGTGCTGCGACGCCTATGCCGCGTATCTGCGCAATCACGGTTTTACGGTCACCGTCAAAGCGGCCGAAGACCTGGCTCAGATTAACCGCAAGGCCGGTATCCCCGAGGGTCTCGAAGGCTGCCATGCGGTGTTTATCGGGAGGTATTTCGTAAGCGGCCACGTGCCCTTCGAGGCCGTGCAAAAGCTCCTGTCGGAAGAGTCAGATATCAAAGGCATCACCCTTGCCGGTATGCCGGCAGGATCGCCCGGCATGTCCGGTGACAAGCAAGAGCCTTTCCTCATCCAGGCGATCGGCAAAGACGGGAAGACCACGGTCTTCATGACGGTCTAGCTCGGGAAATAGTCCCGCCCGTTGTAGAACGTGAGCGACGCCACCGGAACCGCCCCCGTGCCGCGGTTGCTGACGCAATGCGCCGTGTATCTCGCCGCCGCTATCCCCGGGCATTTTCTTTGGGAGATCGCCCAGCTGCCGCTTTACACGATTTGGCAGAGCGGCACCGCGCAGGAAATCCGGTTTGCCGTCCTTCACTGCACGGGCGGCGACCTGATGATAGCGAGCGCGACGCTGATCCTTGCCGTTATCCTGGCGCAACTTGCCGGCTGGAAGACATTCGGGCAGCGCACGATGCTTGCGGCGATCGTCCTGGGCATCGCCTACACCATTTTCAGCGAGTGGCTGAACGTCGCGATCCGCCACAGCTGGGCCTACGCGCCCGCGATGCCGGTGCTTCCGCCTTTTGGGACCGGACTTTCGCCGCTCCTGCAGTGGCTCGTCGTCCCGGCGCTCGCCTTTTGGGTGGCGCGGCGGGTCGACAGGATCCGCCGCACCTGAGCAAGGGGCGCATAAAATCAACGGTTTATTTCCCGCTTTCGCCTGTTCAGGATCTATGCTAGGCCAGAGGCAGGACGTGTAACAATTCATCTTCGTAGCGGACTGACGATGCGATCCTTCTGGATCCGATGTCTGATCGTGCTGATGTCCCTCTCACTCGTGGGCGGGAACGCCCGCGCGATGCCTATGCCCGGGCCGGCTTCCGAAGCCCCTTGCCACGAGCATCTCGCCCACGGCACAGAGGCCCCGGAGCATCATCATCCCGCGAAGAAAGCGGCCGATCGCGCGTGCTGTTGCGATTGCATGGGCTGTACCGCTGCGGTCGCTTTGCCGCCGCAACTGAGCTCCACCCCTGCGGAGCTACCCGGTGCCGTTCATTATTCTGCGCAGGACGACTACCTGACCGGCCGGGCGCTTTCGCCTGAGCCCGATCCTCCCAGACCGATCACGCTGATCTAATCCCGGCGCTGTAGCGCGCGGGGTTTTCGGGACCATTTGCGAACGGGCCGCTAAGGGCGGGCCTGTCTCCAAACGTCTCACCTTCCTTATTCAGGATCGGCCGATGGGCATCGGGACCGAGCCAACCGCGTTTTCACGATGCCCGGAAAGCGACTCCATCATGTTTTATTCCTTTGGACTTCTGCCGCTGGCAGCCCTTGCGCTCCTGCTAGCCGCCTGCGTGAGCACGGTTCCCGCCCCTGCGGACGCTGCGACGAGTTCCCCACCCGTTCTGGGTGTGGATCTTGGCCCCTCAGGCCTCGTATCGGCCGACGCCCGAACCTCCCTGACGGCGCATGCGGCCGCTGTTATCGGTGGTCACGCCACAGGTGCACGAGCCGCAGAAATGCAGATGGCCCATGCCGGCCAGGCGGACGGCCACGGCAGCGGAACCATCAATACCGTCGATATCGCCACCCGTAAGATCAACGTCACCCACGGGCCCATCACCGAACTCGGCTGGCCTGCCATGACGATGGATTTTGCCGTGGCGCCGTCGGTCGATTTGCGCGCGCTCAGGCCGGGGATGAAAGTCAATTTTACCATCGAACAGGGCCAGGCCGGCCCGGTCATCCAGTCCGTGACGCCGGCGGCGGGAGGACGCTGATGGTGTCCCTCAATCTCCTTTCTCCCCCATCCCTTACCCGTCGGCGCTTCGTCCAGGGAATTGCTGCTGCCGGTGCGCTGTCGCTGGCGCCCTGGGCGGTGCACCGGGCGTTGGCTGCCTCCGCGCCAGCGGTCCTGACGGGCACCGAGTTTAAGCTCGATATCGGCCAGATGCCGTTCAACATGACCGGCAATGCGCGGACCGCCATTGCGGTCAACGACATGGTCCCAGCGCCTACCCTGCGCTGGCGCGAAGGCGATACGGTGACCCTTGCGGTCACCAATCGCCTGTCGGAGCCGACCTCGATCCACTGGCACGGGATCTTGCTTCCCAATCCGATGGACGGCGTACCCGGCCTGACCTTCCGCGGCATCGCGCCGGGGGAGACCTTCGTCTACCGCTTCCCGGTGCGTCAAAGCGGCACCTACTGGTACCACAGCCACTCGATGTTCCAGGAACAACTGGGGCTGTACGGCACCATTGTGATCGAGCCCAAGGCGGGCTATCCGCAGGCATTCGATCGCGATTACGTGGTGTTTCTCTCCGACTGGAGCGACGAGCGTCCTGACACCATCGTCAGCAACCTCAAATTCCAAAGCAATTACTATAATTATCATCAGGGTACGCTGGGTACGTTCATCCATGACGTGAACCGGGACGGCCTGGCCCAGACCGTCTCCGATCGCCTCGAATGGGGCAAGATGCGCATGAGCCCGACCGACATCCTCGATGTTTCGGGCGCCACCTACACGTACCTGATCAACGGCCAGCCTCCCGCATCCAACTGGACGGCACTGTTTAAGCCCGGCGAGCGCGTGCGGCTGCGCTTTATCAATGGCTCGGCGATGAGCATCTTCGACGTGCGCATCCCGGATCTTGCGATGTCGGTCGTGCAGGCCGATGGCACCGAAGTGCAGCCGGTTACGGTCGATGAATTCCGCCTCGGCGTTGCTGAAACCTACGACGTGATTGTCCAGCCGCGCCAGGACCGGGCCTTTACCCTGTTCGTGCAGCCCCAGGACCGCACCGGCTTTGCGCGCGGCACACTCGCCCCAAGGGCGGGTATGGCGGCTGCCGTCCCGCCGCTGGACCCGCGCCCAATGCGCACCATGGCCGATATGGGCATGGGCGGCATGGACCACGGCGCGATGGGGACCTTGGATATGGGCTCGATGCCGGGCATGCAGCATGGCGGGGCACCGGCCGCGAGCGCCAGCATGCCGATGAATCACGGGACGATGCAGCCAATGGCTGGCATGGATCACTCGATGATGCCGGGGATGAACCATGGCGCCATGGCGGGAGTGGAGCACGGCACCGGCGCTGCGGCCGCCATGCCCATGAACCACGGCACAATGCCCGGGATGAGCGGCATGGACCACGGATCGATGACCGGCATGTCCATGGGCCACATGGCAATGACCCCGGAGCAGAAGAAGCTTGAAGGCCAGGTCGGCGTCGACAATGTGGCGATGATGCCTAAGGATCGCCTGGCGGAAGCCGGCACCGGGCTCGACGGCAACGGTAGAAAAGTCCTTCGCTACAGCGACCTTAGGGCGCTTAAGCCCGGCACCGATCCGCGACCGCCGACACGTGACATCACCCTGCACCTGACCGGCAACATGGAGCGGTTTCTGTGGGGCTTTGACGGCAAGAAATTCTCCGAAGCCGGTCCCATCGAGCTTGCGCGCAACGAGCGCGTCCGCTTCGTGCTCATCAACGACACGATGATGGAGCACCCGATCCATCTGCACGGCATGTTCAGCGAGCTCGAAAACGCGTACGGCGCCTATCGGCCTTACAAGCACACCCTGACGGTCAAGCCGGGTGAGCGGTTGAGTTTTCTCGTCACGGCCGATGCGCCAGGTCGCTGGGCCTTCCACTGCCATCTGCTCTACCACATGGAAGCGGGCATGTTCCGCGAAGTGAGGGTCGCATGAGCGCCCTGAGCTTGCGCGATGCCCTGCCCTTGGCCGCTGCCTTCACGCTGTTAGCAGGCGCCGCTGTCGCGCAGACGCACACCTCGCACGAAGCGCCCGCCCCCTCGGACCCCGGCGCAGTGATGCCCGGCATGGCGATGCAGATGGAGCCGCCAGTCATGGACCAGACCATCTTCGCGCACGTGCTCTTTGACCAGTTCGAAGGTCGCGCGGGCGGGAATACTACCGACTTTCGCTGGTCCGGACAGGGCTGGGTCGGCACCGATTACGACAAACTCTGGATCAAAAGCGAGGGGTTTGCCCGCAACGGCAAGGTCGAGGATGGCCGCCACGAGTTCCTCTACGACCGCGCGATCTCGACCTCCTTTGACCTTCAGGGAGGAATCAGGAGCGACATCGATTCCAACCCCACCCGTAACTGGGCGGCCTTCGGCATTCAAGGCCTGGCTCCCTACTTCTTCAATCTCGAAGCGACAGGATATGTGAGCGACCAGGGGCATTTCGCCGGGCGTTTTGAAACGTCCTACGATCTGCTCATTACCCAGCAGCTGATCCTGCAGCCGGAAATCGAGTTTAACGTCTACAGCAAATCCGACCCTGCGCGCGGCGTTGGCGCCGGTTTCTCTGACCTCGATATGGGCTTGCGGCTGCGCTACGAGATCGACCGCAAATTCGCGCCTTATCTCGGCGTGGCCTATGAAAGCAAGTTCGGCCAGACCGCCAGCTTCGCGCGCCGCGCCGGCGAGAGCACAAACGGCGTCCGCTTTCTGTTCGGCATCCGGAGTTGGTTCTGATGCGCGGGCCCTTAAACTGGCGGGCGCTAGCGACAGGAGCCGCCATCGCCTACGGGCTGGCCGTCCTGGGCGGCCTCGTCTTCGTTTATTCCGGCGTCTACGACATCTCCGCGACCGATCCGCATTGGGGGGTGACGCACTGGACTCTGGAGACGGTGCGTACCCGCTCAATCAAGGCGCATGCCGCGGGTATCTCGGTGCCGCCCGGCCTGCTCGATCCCGCCAAAGTCGCCATGGGTACCGAGCATTTTGCGATGCACTGCGCAGTCTGCCACGGCGCGCCCGGCGTGCCCAAGGGCGATATCGCCGAGGGGCTCTATCCACAGCCGCCCGATCTGGCGACGGCGGCGAAGCTCTACAGCGACGGCGAATTATTCTGGATCATCAAACACGGGATCAAGATGACCGGCATGCCGTCTTGGGCCGACCACAGCGACGACGAGGTGTGGGCGACCGTTGCGTTCCTGAAGAAGCTCAAATCCGGCATGACCGAACAGGAATACGGCGAGCTCGTCAAAGCCAACCTGATGCGCAGCATGAAACACCAGCCGGGTGGGGGCGCTACGCCGATGGCGCCGGCCATGGATCACAGCACTATGCCCGGGATGGCTGCGCCGGCAGTGGGAACGCCTCAGGGCGGGACGCCTGCGACTCTGCCGCACGGACATTGAGCAACGCGATGGCAGATCGTGCACAACGGGAATCCAGGCTTCGAGAAGGGTGCGCCACAGTTTCCGCGACGCCTGGGTGGTCCGTCCCGCGCACGCGGCTGGGCGGCTTCCTTTTTGGTGCGATGATAGGGTTTGCTTCGCCTTACGCCGCGGCGACAGACGCGGCGTTGACACGCGCCTTAAGCGAGAGTGGCTGCATTCCCGCCCAGGTCGCCCCACTGCCTGCGACCAAGGGAATCGACACCTACACCGTGACGTGCGTGGGAAACCCGCCGCGAACGGTCAGCGTCGTTTGCGGCAAGGATGGCTGTGCGGTTTCGGACAAGCACGACGACGGGGCCGCCGAGCCCGGCGCAAAGAGGTCGCCATGAATACACCCCTGGCGCGCGATCCGGTCTGCGGCATGCGTGTCGATCCACAGAAGGCCCGGCACCGGAGCGAACACAAAGGCGTTCCCTACTACTTCTGCAGCGAACGGTGCCGCGTCCGATTCGAAGCCGAGCCGGACAAATACCTCGCGCCGGCCTCGGGCGCGCCCGAGGCTGCTCCACCGGGCACCATTTACACCTGCCCGATGCACCCGCAAATCCGACAACCGCACCCCGGAGATTGCCCCATCTGCGGCATGGCGCTCGAGCCCGAAGGGATCCCGCAAGAGTCCGGGCCTAACCCCGAACTGGTCGACATGCAGCGGCGGTTCTTAATTGGCGCGGTGCTGACGACGCCACTGCTGGCCCTGGAGATGGGCTCGCATATCCCCGGGCTGGCGATGCATCACCTTGTGCCGCCCGCCCTTTCGGTCTGGCTGCAACTGCTGCTGGCAAGCCCCGTGGTGCTCTGGTGCGGCTGGCCGTTCTGGCAGCGCGGCTGGGCATCGCTCGTCACCCGCCACCTCAATATGTTTACGCTCATCGCGCTCGGGGTCGGTGCTGCTTACGCCTACAGCCTGGTGGCGACCTTTGCGCCGGTCCTGTTTCCCCCAGGCATGCGTTCACAGGGCGGCGTCGTTGCCGCGTACTTCGAAGCCGCTTCCGTCATCGTCGTGCTGGTGCTCTTAGGCCAGGTGCTCGAATTGCGCGCCCGCGCGCAAACCGGAGGCGCCATCCGCGCGCTTTTGAACCTCGCACCCAAACTCGCCCGCCGTCTTCGCGACGACGGTACCGAGGAAGAGGTCCCCGTTGCCAACCTGCACGCGGGCGACCGCCTGCGCGTGCGCCCCGGCGAGGCGATTCCCGTCGACGGCGTCGTGCTAGAAGGGCAAAGCGCGGTCGATGAAGCGATGGTCACGGGCGAAGCCATGCCGGTGACGAAAGCCCCCGGCGATCCGGTGACCGGCGGCACGGTCAACGGCACCGGCAGTTTCGTCATGCGTGCCGAGAAGATTGGTGCGGAGACGGTACTGGCCCGCATCGTCGCCATGGTGGCGCAGGCGCAGCGCTCACGCGCTCCCATCCAGCGCCTAGCCGATACCGTCTCGGGATATTTCGTGCCGGCCGTGATTGCCGTCGCACTGCTCGCCTTCGTCGCCTGGATGATCTGGGGACCTCCGCCGGCGCTGGCCTATGCCCTTGTCGCCGCAGTGTCGGTGCTGATCATCGCCTGCCCTTGCGCGCTCGGGCTTGCGACACCGATGTCGATCATGGTCGGAGTCGGCAAGGGAGCCGGCGCCGGCGTGCTGATCAAGAACGCCGAGGCGCTGGAGCGCATGGAACGGGTCGACACACTCGTGGTCGACAAGACCGGGACCCTCACCGAGGGTAAGCCGCGCGTGGTCGCCGTCGTGCCCGCTACCGGATTCGACAAAAGCGAGCTCCTGTCGATTGCGGCAAGCCTTGAGCAGAGCAGCGAGCATCCGCTCGCCGCCGCAATCGTCGCTGCAGCAAAGGCAGCCGGAGCGGCGTTACAGCATGCCGGTGATTTCCAGTCGCTGACCGGCAAAGGGGTCACGGGAACCGTTTCCGGTCGCACCGTAGCGCTCGGTAACGCCACACTGATGCGCGAGCTTGGCATCGATACGGCAGCGCTCGAAGCCGCGGCAGACACCCTGCGCCGCGACGGGGGGACTGCCATGCTGGTTGCTCTGGACGGTCGCGCCGCAGGCGTCATCGCGGTCGCCGATCCGATCAAGGCGAGCACCCCGGCAGCGCTTGAGGCATTGCGCGCCGATGGTATCCGCATCGTCATGCTGACAACCGCACGACTGCGATGGCGGTCGCTATTCAGCTCGGTATCGACGAGGTCGAAGCGGAAGTGTTGCCCGAAGTAAAGAGCGCCGTCGTCGAGAAGCTCAAGCGCGAAGGCCGCGTGGTGGCGATGGCCGGCGACGGGGTCAACGATGCCCCGGCACTTGCGAGCGCCGATGTCGGCATCGCCATGGGAACCGGCACCGATGTCGCGATGGAAAGCGCCGGCGTCACGCTGGTCGGCGGCGACCTGGCCGGGGTGGTCCGTGCGCGGCGCTTAAGCCGCGCAACGATGCGCAATATCCGCCAGAACCTGGTGCTTGCCTTCGTCTACAACGCGCTGGGCGTGCCGATCGCCGCCGGGGTTCTCTATCCGGTTTTCGGACTGCTCTTGAGCCCCGTCGTCGCCGCGGCGGCAATGAGTCTCAGCTCAGTGTCGGTCGTCGGCAACGCACTGCGGCTGCGCGCGGTGCGGCTGTGATGGGCGGCCCCTCACCGCTGCGGGCGACCTCTCTGGGGATCCTGATCGCTGCGCTCGCGTTTCCCGCTGCTGCCGCTGCGCACGGTTGCACCGATCTTCCGGTATCGACATTGCGATTCAACCGGATCGTCGCGGGCGACGTTGTCGAACATGTCGCAACCGCCGAGCAGATAGTGCGTCTCTCGTCCACACAAGACCATCCGGCGCCGCATCCGTTGATGGCGATGGCCTACGCGCTCGACAGCCAGATCAGAACGGTTCACCGCATCGTGCGACAGGCCCAGGGCTACTGCGACGCGCCCGAAATGGTCACCATCGCCTTCGGTATCACCCGGCGCGATGTGTTTATGACGCCGCAAGCGGCTCAAGCACCTTGTTCGCGCGGCGCTGCTCTCCCACGAAGAGCGACATGCCCGTATCATGGTCGCGGCCGCCCATAGGTTCATTCTGCGGCACCGGGAGGGACTGTTAGGGTCCCTCGAAGAGGCCAAGCGCCGCCCAGCAGCCGACCGTGTTTTGGCGGCGAAGACATTCGAAACCAAACTTCTGGCGCTTCTGCAGCAGCTGAGCGACGAATTTAAGGAAAGCGCCGTGGGACCGCTGCGGCGCACCGGCGATAGTCCGCAGGAGCTGGCGCGTCTGCATTCCGCGTGCGGCGGTGCGCTGAGTGACATGGAAAACGCGCTTGATAGGGGCCGATCTCAGGGCCGGGCGCTCAACGCCTTATCGGCAGTCACCTTCTCCGCAGCCCCGGTACGTGGGCAACCTTCGCTGCTCGCGGCAGAGTGATGCTCGTCACCCCGACATGCAATGATTGGCGCGCGCTTTGAGCCTCACCGATGCACCCTTCATAAGGACGGCTGGAGGCGCGCTGCGGACAGATACCTGCCGACAGCATCCGTCGGGACGTGTTCGTAGGTTTGCACGGTTCCGAAGGTATTGAGCATCTGGCCAATCATCATGGCCAGCCCCGCCGGCACCGCCAGAAACAGATGCAGGATGCCGCGCGGCTGATATTGGTCTTTGGTGTAGCGTAACGCCTCGACAATTATTCGTACGAGATCCCTGGCTTGTCCGGGCGTCTCGACATCGTGAGGGTAAGCGCCCTCTTTGTGTACGATCACCGTAGTGCGCAGCTTTGGCAGGCTGGGCCTCGATGCGGCGAAGGCCGGTTCCACGTTTGATGCCACGGAAACGAGCAGGGCCAGATCGTCTGCGCTCGGATCTCCATCGCCTACCTGAAAGGCAAAGCCGCAGGGTTCCGGCCGCGTACCGAGCGACCAGAGCTCGGGCTCCCGATTAGGTGAAATCTGCCGCCACCCGACACTCATGCCGCGGGTTGCCAGAAACGCCGTCCCGAACGCGACTACCGCCGGCAGCGCGCAGAGCCCTTCGGCGACGATCCTGCGCCCAGGGGCGTGTTCAGCAATGGCCTGGGCGATGATTTCCAGCGCCGGAATCAGATGCTCCTGCCAGTTTTCAGGCGGCTGCGTCAGGCGGCCGTCAAAGCGGTGTGTCCAGTCCAGCGCCAGGGCCACCCCCGGCGCGAACGCCGGTTTTTTGCGGGTGTTGATCACCAGCCGCAGCGGCGCGTCCGTCGCCAGCTGCGCGGTGATGGCTCGGATTCGCCGCCCCAGCACCTGCTGGGCGATAGTCGCGGCATCCGCCGGTCCTATCGGGTCCGACGCCACCTTGCGCAGGTTCCACCCACCCAGATCGTGCACGCCCAAATAGGTGCCGGCGATACGGGTGACGTCTGGATAATCGACTCCGCCGGCGGCAACGGGGATCATGAAGAAGCCGTCACCCGCCCGGATACGGCGCAGGATGCCCGGCAACTCGATGCGCGTGATGACGGCCGATGTCTCGACCTCCGGTGTCAGCCAGCAGACGGCATTTGCAGTAGCTTTATCGGCGATCGCCTCCCGCAAGAGCGCCTCAGTATGGCCTTCATCGAGATCGCTCAAATCCTGCCAGGTGGGAATCCCCACATCGTGCTGCGCTTCGATGAGCAGCCGCGCCTCATCGACGCGCGTTCGGCGATAGCTGAGGAAAGAGCGCCCTGTCGCATCGGTCATGGCGCCGCTCACGACAGCGGAAAATAGTCGCCGAGGATCTCGCGCCATGTCTGAAGTGCGTCGCCCTGGCGGCCCGTTGCCGCAGCGCGAAACGCCAGCGTCGCCTTGCGCTGGGCTTCCTGCAGCGCTGCTTTTGCTACAGTCACCATTGGAGCAGTCATCTGGTCCGACACAGGCGGACCGAGCCCCGCCGGGTCCGGCCATGTCTGCCCGATAGTGGCTTCCGCCGCGGCAAAGAAGTTGCGGACTTCGTTGGGATAGTCCGAGAAGGGCGGTTCGACCAGCTGCTCGGCCATCACCTCGATCAGGAATGAGGGCTTGATTGGCCTGCCGTTCGCCCGGTTCCATCCTTTGACCATTTTCACCAGCGGTACCCAGCAACCGTCGAGTGTCTTGTTTTTAGCCGTTGCCTGCGCCCGGTGCGTGTCGGGATTGGTCTTGATCCAGGTTCCGGTAATTTTGTCGGGAATCTCATAGTCGCCGCCGCTCAGCGCAAAGGCCGGCACGGCATCGATGCTCAGCACTTTTCCGTCGTGACCCTCGGGATAGTAGGTTTTCTCAAATTCGACCGTGACTGACCGCCGGCCGACCTCAACCTGGCCGTCTTCCGTGTATTTCTTTTTCAGGCAGGTTTCGAACGCGCGCAGCATTTCCGCCGGCGGCTTGTCGCGGCGCCAGTGTTCGTCTTTTCCGAGGACGAACATGACATCCACGTCCTTCAGCGGTTTGGTCTTGGTGTGGCGCCGGTACGAGCCCGATAGGAAGTCGGTGTCGATATGGAAGCCGCCACGAATGCACTCCCGCACCTCGCTGTGGCGCTTTTCGGCGTCTTTCTGCTCCCGCTCGCTCAGCTCGAGGCGTTGGCGAAACTTGTCGAATGCCTGCGCGGTCGTAAGCACCGTTACCTCCAGTAGATGGCGCCAGCCGTCAGGTGGCTGGTCGCGATGACGGTGCCCGCCTGCCGGGCGGCGAGCTGTCCGGTTGAAAGAAAGCTGCAGGTTTCGAACCCCGCTACGGTCGGTGCATTCGGGCTGGTGCAGAGGATGACCCGGTACGTGCAGTCCCGTGTCGGCCGGGCCGACTTGGCGATGATCTGGCGCAGATAGGCCTTGTCGAGCCACATATCGTCATCAACCCCCGACCCGCTGTAGCCGATCGGAAATTCCCACCGCGCCGCCGCTGCTGCGTCGCCCGGTTTATAGAATTCGACGACGATGCGGGTCAGGTGCCCGCTCTGCAGCCACCGTTCGATGCCGCGTTCCACCACTTCCCAGTCCTGCACGAGCTTTCCAGGGCTCAAGCCGTACTCAAGAATGACGTCGCGCAGGGCCGTGCGAAGATTGTCACTTAAGAATATAATCGAATGGGTACGATTATACGTGTGGGCATATACCTGCGTACTCATGCGAATTACCTCCTCAACTCCCAATCAACAACCAGATCCGCCGATGCCGGTTTGGCAGCAGCGTCTTCTTCCTCCGCGCGTTGTGCTTCGGCCACGTCGAAGACCTTGATGCGGGGAGATGTCCTGGCCAGCGATTCCCGCACCCACGACATATTTTGCGCGTCGCAGGGGACGTGCATCGTCCAGTCGCCGGCGGTCGGATTCCAGGTGAGGGCGTCAACGGCCCCACCCTCTTCGACGGCTTTCATACCGTACCGACAATAGATCCGAAGCTGCGGGCCGACCCCTTCGAGCAGGATGGGGCGGGCTCCCGGGTGCTCATCGGCGATGATCGAGCCCATGACGCCGTTTGCGGCCTTAAGCTGACCTGCGTCCCTGGAACCCGGCTTGGTCACCAGATCCAGTATTCGCGCCCACGTGGCGGTCGCGGATTGAAATGGTATTGAGCTGATGTCGCGGCGCACCCTCATGACGCGATCTCCTTCAGGGTAGCCAGAACGTCGCGAAACACGCGTTCTATCTGGCCGCGGGTCAGCTTGTTGGGATCCCTGGCGGTCTCCATGTCCGAAGCCGCCGCTGCAAAAATCGCCTTGCGAATGCGCCGTCCGTCGAGGCCCTCTGCGGCCTTCGCGAGCGTACCGGCGTCGGCTTCGAGCGCCCCCACGTCCTTCCACACGCTCGCCATCGCGTGGAGCGTGTCGCCAATGATGTCGCGACGGGCCTCTTCGCCGGGCAGGCCGATTTCCTCAACGTGATCCGCCCGCGAGACGAGCGCCGCGTCGATGGCCTTGGGAAAATTAGTGGTCGCAATGAGCAGGATATTTTTGTGCTGCCGGGCGAGACGATCCATGCCGGTCAAGACCGCGTCGGTCGCGCGGTGCACGTCGATGGGATTGGCCTCTAAGCTCAGCTTCTGCCGGTCGACGCCAAGCGTCTCAAGCTCGTCGAGCAGCACGATAGTGGCGCCGCCCATCGCAAGCTCGGGAATCGTTTGCTCGAACAACTTCACCACCGCTTGCTGGCTTCGCCCCAGCGACGAGCTGGTCAGGCCGTGCGGGTCGATTTCGACATAAGTCGTTTTGGTGCGCGGCAGGTGCTTGGCCACCTGGTTGGCAAGCCCGCGCGCCAGCGTCGTCTTGCCGGTTCCAGGCGGCCCGGTTAGCAGCAGCAAGCCGTGCAGCGGCGCCAGCTCAAAGGGCAGCTTCTGCCGCACGGTGAAGGACAGGAGCGCGTGGGAAAGGAGGCGTTCGCCGACGCCTTCGGCGAGCCGTATTGCTGCCCAGGCCGTATCGAATTCGTCCCGGGGCAGCGGGCAATGCAGCGCGACGCCGACGATGTCGGTCATGCGGGGGAATCCTTGAGAAGCTGATGACGCACTTCGCCGGTGCCGACAAAATGCGACAGAAGCCGGTAATTTCCGGTCGCGTGGCGCACGCGGCCGGCGATGATCGCAGGATGAATTTCGAGACGCTGGGCAAGCTCCATCACCGCGAGCGGCGACGGGTTGTCCTGAACCCGGCTGATGTTCCACACGTCGCTGGGAATAAGCCCCTCTTCGGCCCACTCGTCCGCTTCGTCTTCTTTGGAATCCCGCCTCACGCCCTCGACACCACGCAACGACAAATCGTCGATGAAAGCCTCGTTTCGCGTACCCGCCATGTGGCGGCCGATATGCGCGAGCTCGTGAAGCAGGCAGAACCAGAAATTATCCAGCCGATCGTAGCGCAGCGTAAGTCCGATGACCGGCGTGCCGTCGGCAAGCTGAAGCGCCGCCCCGTCCAAATGCGTGCGCGGCAGGTGCGTAAGGCAAACCAGGTGAATGCCGTGTTTGGCGAGAAATTCCTGAGCCAGCCGGGGACCGTCAGAGGACCAGCTAAGCCGCGCCACCTTGCCCAGGAACTCGATATCCACAATGCCCGGCCGATAGGCGGTCGGCAGCTTCGTCGCGTTTGCCCGCGCCAGCACCTCCCAGCACCAGGCTTTCAGCGCGTATGGGTCTGTCTTGGCGTTTGCCCTGGCGTGGTCGTTTTTGCGATAGAGCGCGACCGGCAACACGTGCTCTCCACCGGCGCGCCGGATCAGATCGCGCATGATTTCTTCGGCGTGGTCGACGAGATTCCGCTGCCTTTGGATCCAGCCGCGCTTCGCCATCTCGGCGAGCGGAAACCGTTTCCACTCGATGTCTTTCAGCGCGCTCGGCAACTCCCCGCCGGGCTGCTGCAGCAGCACGTCTGCCGGAATGCCAAGATTGGCATGAAGCGCCCGTGCCATTTGCATGGTGAGCGGCCGCTTGCCGGACAGAATCTCGGAGACCTTCGCGCGGCTGCCTAAAAACGGGACAAGGTCGCGCGGCGAGAGCCCGCCTTGCTCCATGCGAAACCGGATCGCCGCCAGCGGACTCGGGTAGCCCATCGGCACGTGACGGCCCTCGTAAAGCTCGACCAGATCAACCAGCACATCGAGCTCCTCGCCCTCACGGGTGCCGGGCTCCGCATCCATGAGCGCATCGATGCGCACGAGAGCAGCCCTGTAGTCTGCCTCAGTTCGGATCGCTCTAATATTGCTCATGGTTACACCCCCTCCACATCGATGTTATCGTACTCTGCGTGGGTGCCGATAAATCGGATATAGATCACGCTGTACGCATAGTTGATTTTTACTACCAATCGATAATCATTTCCTTTGATGTTGAACACGACTCTGCTGCCCCCAACGATACTTGCGCTTCGGTATTTCTCTTTCAGTTCTGCGGGCGTTGCCCATGTTTCCTTTTCCACCTCGCGATACCACGCCGTCAGCGGCTCTTCGGCGTCGGGGTATTCCTCCCAAAAGACGCGCAGCGTGCGTTTCGCGATGATTCGCATCATGCGACTATAAGATGTTCCCGGATTGAAGTCAAGGGCATTGCTCCCTTATAGGGAGCATATTAAGTAGGGAGTCACTCGGCGGCTGGCAAGGCCTCCGGCCACTCCCGAGACGCGGACGCGCCCTCAGACCTCTTACTGTGCTCCCGGTTCAGTCTGAGCAGTGCGGCCATGGCTTCGTCTTCTGATATCTCAGCAGGCCACCCGTAGGCGGCCGCAACGGCGGCATCCAGTACGGCATGGGCATGGACCAGCCAGGTCGGGCGTTCGTTGTAAAGGATCGTGAGCGTACGGCTTCTCAAAGCAGCGGCGGCGGCTTCGTCAGCAGGTTCAATCCGGTCTGGAAAGCCCAGCGCCACCTCGGGGATCTGTCTCACGAGGTCCGCGGGATGAAGCCACCCATCCCGGAGCTCATGCAGCCGCCTCGCCGCCCCCGCAATTCTCGTGGCGTGTGGATTGGTGCCATCAGCCGGCCGATCTGGCGTCAGTCCCTGCGGAAAAGGGAATGTCTCAAAACCCGTGCTGGGCGTGTATTGCGGATCATTGCCGACGCCGTGCCAGCCGCCAAGCCGTAAGGACCAGGCCTCGTGGAAGCGGCTTTGAAGAACGCCGAATGCGACATCGTCATCGCGGGCTATAACATTTACGCGACTATCAGGAAGAACCTGCGGGGCGATCCACACAAAGAAGCGATGCTTCGCGACCCGAGGGGTGGCTATGACCCGGCGGAGATTTGCTGTTGCCCCTCGAAGGTCGGACCCCGATCGTCCTAGTCGCCACCATTTTTCGCGCCGTTGCCGATCCGCGTTCTTGTCACGGAACGGTTTGATATGTGTCCGCACAAATTCAAACGGTGCCTGATAAAGCGCCGCGTCCGCTTCGGTCATTTCTCCAAAATCGATGATCCAGGTGTCCGAAGGCCGCCCGGTGAGATCTCTTCCATTGACCCATGGGCGCACGACATCGGCGTTGCTGCGGCCATTAGGGTTCAGCGGCATCAGCAACCACTCGCGGGCCTGAGCGCCGGGGATGTCGAAGGCGCCCACCTTCACCGGTCCCTGGAAGCAAACGCCGGCATTTTCGCTCAGCTGGGTCACGTTGGTGAGATCGATGCCACCCCCGGAGAGATCGCTATGGATCGCAGACACGGGCTGTCCGTTCAGATGTAATGCCGTTCCAACATCGATCCCGAAGCAAATCAGCGACACACGCACGGCCGCCCCATCGACCACCCAGGGCTCGTCCGCCCAGGCATCGTAGATCGTTGCCACCTCCGCGATCCGGTCTAACACCGTTCGATTCGCCCCGCGCCGAATGGCCTGCGTAGCGACGAGCCCGGCGCGCTTGAGCTGCTTCGCCGCAAGCAAGGCCTTGGCCTTCTCGAACCAGTACGTCACCAGATCAACACCGCCGGGAAGCCGCCCTGCGAAGGTCCGCCGAAGGCGCACCACATCGGCCTCACCCATAGTGCTGAGCATGGCTTTGTTGCCGAGGAACGGAGGGTTGCCGATCACCACGTCTGTTGGCGGCCAGTCCGCTTCCACCGAGTCCGCATTGAGAAGTGCATCTCGGTTCTCGATCGTGTCGAGCGGCCGCAAAATTGGATCGCGCCGCACGCCGAAACCGTTACGACGCATCCACTGTATTTCGCCAATCCATACCGTGACGCGGGCCAGCTCGGCGGCGTACGGGTTAATTTCGATGCCGAGCACGCACTCCGGTCCAATAGCGGGCGCGGAGCGCTGGAGCCCCATCGCCTCCCCTTCGAGATTCGCGCGATGCTCAAGGTCCTTCAGAGCGAGCAGCGCCAGGTATAGGAAATTGCCCGACCCGCAAGCCGGATCAAGAACGCGAAACTGACGAAGGCGTTCGAGAAAGGCCTGGAATGTGGCTCTTGCCGCCCGCAGGCTTGCTTCCTCGGCCCGTCTGGCAGCGGCATATACCCGCCTCGCGTCCGCTTGCCGGGCAGGCCGGCGCGCCCGTGCCTCCTCCATAGATGCCATATGGGTGGCGATTTCGCCCTTCGTCGCTTCCCACTCGGCGAGCCACGGCCGGGTTATTACCGGCTCGACAATCTGCAGAATCTTTTCCCGGTCGGTGTAATGAGCACCCAGCTGCGAGCGCTTGCTTGGATCGAGGCCGCGCTCGAACAGCGTCCCGAAAATCGAGGGGTCGATTTCTGCCCAATCCAGATCGGCCGCGCGCAGGGTCAGGGCGATGTCATCGTTATCGAGCGCGAAGGCGTCATCGTCATCGAATAAGCCGCCATTAAACCAGTCGACGTGCTCAAATCCGACCCTGCCCCCTGCTCTCATCGCACGGAACAGATCCGTTGCGAGCGCTTGAAATTCTTGCGGGCGGATCCGGGCATGCTCAAGCATGCGCTTGAACATCTGATTGGGCAGAAGCTCGACATCTTCGGCAAACATGCAGAAGACGAGCCTGTTGATGAAGTGAGCTACTTTCCCGGAATTGTGCCCGCGGTCGCGGAGCCGCTGGGCGAGCTTTGCGAACTCGCCGGCGGCCTCCTCGGTCAAGGTCTGGCGAGTTTTACCCGGCCGCAGCTTCTCGGGATCGGATAAGACCCACTTGAGGATCTGCAGCGTTTTCGGGTCGCGGAGATCGTCAAGCCCGAATTTATGGACCTCGCTTACGCTATTGGTCCAATTGGTGTGCACACGAAACTGGTCCATGTCGCACACCACCAGCAAGGGCGGATTTTCGAGCGCAAGGGCGTATTGCTGTAGCTGGGCGAACGCGGTGTTGAGGTCCTTCCGCTTACCCTTGTACTCCCAACCGAAATGGCCGCGTTTCCACACGTCCGCCCAACCGTCGGCGCCCGTGCTCTTGGTCGCACCGCGCTCAAAGCAGTACCATTCGCCTCTGGGGTCGGCATCGGTTGGGGTGGGTTCGTCCAGCATCCGGCACAGATCGTTGAAATGCGACTGTGCCGCCGAGCGTTCGCTAAGTTCGCTCGCCTTCCATTTGCTAATGAATTCGTTGGGTGTCATGCAATCATCGCGGTGAGCTGCTCATGCAACCGCCGTCGTCAAATTGCTTTTCGCAGCGTTACAGGCGGGGCACGCGACTTGCCCGTTGATCACGGTCGTGCGTCCGCCCTTTGACCAGGGCTGGATATGATCCGCCTCCCAGTGGTCCCATTCGCACTTGACCCCATCGCAGTGAATCTTCACCTGGCACAACGTATTGTCGCGTCGGTAAATCGCCAGCCGCTGATCGTGCGTGAATATTCGCTGGTCGTCTTTGAGTTGTAGATCGGGGAGCCGGTCGAGAAGCAGGCCCAGGAGGTAGTCATGCCGCCATTGCAGGCTATCTTCGCTGTCTGTGCTATGGCTGGTGCGTTCCTGATACGTGAATACGTGACGATCGCATTCTCCTTCGGGCAGTTCTCGTTGTCCGCGTCGGTAGCTCTCGAATTCAATAAACCATTTGGCAATGTCCTTCGTCCGACCACTGATCGCGTAGCGCTCAAGCAGATGGGAAACGAGTATGTAGAGCGATATCGCGCTGTAGCGTTCGAGCTCCGGTGTCTTTTCCGGAAACGTTTCGCGTAGGAAATTCAGTACCCGCCGGATTTTGGCTGCCTTTCCGCTAGCGGTGTTGAAATTCGTGTGCTCCTGGTACATCCGATTGAGATCTGCATTCTTGATATTCGCTGGCCCTCCCTCAAGCTCTAGCAGGGTTATTTGGGCTGCAACGAGGTCATGCGTAAACCTCGTATTTTCGAAGCCGCAACTCGCGAAGAAAGGGTGTTGGACCAGTTCCTTTACGAAATCGCGCATTGCGCCCGAGAACGCATTTCGCTTTTCTTGTGCCTTCAGCGTTGTGCCGTTTTGGAGGCGCAGAAAGAGATCCCGCACCTCTTCCTCATCGGCGTCATCGACGACGACAATATCAAGTGTATAGGAGTCAAACTTAAGCCGGAGATCCTCAGGCAGGTCTTCATAACGGACTTGGGCAACTGTCAAGCCGTCGATGGCCTCCGCGTCATGCGGAAGCCCGAACTTTCCACCCTGATATTCCCAGATTGTCCGCAAGCGCTGTTGACCGTCGACCACCTCATACCGGTCTGGCGACTTGCCTACCTTCCTCCAATAAAATTTCGGGATGTCGTAGCCGCGCAGGATTGTATCGATCAGAAGTTGCTTCTGCGCCCGAGACCAAACGGCCGGTCGTTGGTAATCGGGAGTCGGATCAATCCTTGCCTTTAGACTACAGACCGTGAACAGCGGCCATGGCTTTTTGTTAAGCTGCATATCCGCCTCTCCTATCCCAAAGTATTAATATGATTTACCTTCTAGCATTGTTTTGGCGTCCTTCAAGCGGACTGTCATCTCGGCTTGGTACTGTCGAACACACTTGGCTCTCGCAGGAGCTGTCTTACGCGCGATAGCTCGCGCTCCGGCGCATCAAGTGCCGCCATAAACGCCATCCACCTCTCCGCATTCAGCCCGAAATTCTGCCGATCGGGCAGCGTCTCCCGGGCATGGGAAAGCGCGCTCTGCAGCACGAATTTGTCAATTGGGCAGCCGGCAGCTTTGGCCGCGAGGGTAAGCATCAGCTCGTCTTTCGGCGTCAGGCTCAGCTCGAGGGTTTCACTTTCGACGGATTGCGTCTGCATCGGGGTTGCCCCTTCCCTACTCGCTCCGCGGCACGATCCCGGCGCGCTCGGAGCGAACCCTGGCGATGAATTTCAGCCGGATCTCCTCGAACAGACGATAGGGCAACTGCCCGTATGCCACGCTCGCAGCGTCGCCGGGTACGGCGGGCCGGAGGTCGGGCCCCGGCCAGCGAAAGCGGTTGGCCTCGGAGAGGATCACCCAGGATCGTTGAGGATCGAGACCGAGGCGTTGTTTGGTGACCGGTGGAAGCTCGACCGCAAGCGAGAGATCGGAGGGCGGGGTATGGGTCACCGGCAGCACCAGCACCAGGCGCTGCCCGGCATCGTCGGTCGTCATCAGCACGATCGCGCACGGCCGGTCCTTTGCGCCTTCCTCCTGGCCGCGTTCGTGTTCGTCCGACCACAGGTAGCTGTAGCGGACGACAAGGCCGGGAACCGGTTCGGGGAGCGGCACAAGCGCTACGCGGGTTTCAGTTCGTCGTCAAATGCCTTCGAGGACTCCGGCGCGCGCGTTTGCTCCAGCGCGGCAAGGTCCTCGTCGCTTAAGTCCCCTGCCCTCAGCACCTCGCGGTCCCGGCGCTTGAGCCTGCGGTATTCGTCGGCCGACAGCATCACCAGGCGCTCGCGGCCGTTGCGGGTGATCGCCACGGGCTGTGTCAGGGCTTCGTCCTGATAGCGGCCGAAATGCTGCTGAAACTCGGACGCGGTTACCGTAATCATCGCCATAAAACCTCCAACTTATATATCTTGCCCATTATACTTAGAATCGGGGTAAAATCAAGCTACGATGGCGAGGAGCCCCGCTTTCCGCTATAGGAAGCTGGAATGAAACCGGAACAACTCATAGCGGGACTACGCGCTCCATCCGCGCCCCAGTGGCTGAAAAGCGCGTGGACCGGCGCCGAAAAGCGCGGCGCCGGCTCCCTGACATTTGACGATGTTCAGGCGGAGATCGACAGGCATCAAGGCTTCGAGGTTTTAGCTCCCGAGTCGGAGCCCGATAAGTCTGCATGAATACTCGGCCCCCATCCAATCTTGATGCTTTCGCTTTTGCCCGACCCATCACGGTGCGGAACCTTCGGCGCACCTGTTTTGCCTGCCCGTCGCAATGGGTAGGCGACGTCGGCGAAACCGGATCGATTTACATCCGCTACCGCTGGGGCACGTTGTCCGCCCGAGTATCGCTGACCGACCGGGATGCCGTCTCCGGAGCGGCCATATACGAGAACGACACCGGCGAGATGACCGGCGATCGGCTGGGCGGCGCCATGACTACGGCCAAGATGCACGAGCACCTCGCCGGTATCTGCGTATTCGAGGGCCCCTGCGATGAAGACGGGTGGGACCGCTAATCTGCCGCGCAGCAAGCCGAGTTCTGCCGAGGCGGTTGTAAAGACGGCCAAAGGCCGCCATCACCGTGTAACCTGTCGCGGTATGTAAGTAATCCCCTCGCCGCTCCTTCCCCTCTCCTTTGCCGGGCTATGCCCGCGGCCTCCCGATATGCGGTCGCACCGCGTCGGAGCCGCGGGGGATGTTTGATCCGCACCGAAGGCGTGAGTTGAGTACGGGACGGCCCGTTGCGCTCGTGGGCGCGTTCCTGCCCCGCCTTACGCCAGCATCGCTGCCGGCTGCAGCACCTCTATCCCGTACCGCGCGAAATCGCCGGCATTGAAGGTGAGCAGCCGCGTCACGCCATGCACGTTCATGGCGGCCACCAGCCGCGCATCATGCACCTTGGCACCGAGAACGCCGTGCTGCGTCACCAGCCGTCTCCACTCCGCGTAGATCGGCGGCACGTCGGGCAGCAGGGTGAGCGTTTCCTCTATGTTGGCGACTTCGACTTCCGCGCGGACGATCGAAAGGCCCAAACCGTTGTTAGCCAGGGGCCGCGTCAACGCATTCCAGAACTCGGCTATGTTCTGCAGCGTGTAATGCACCGGCTCGCCGGCGGCGACCAGCCGAATGACGCTCTCGACCGCGGCGTTGTACTGGGGGTGTCCGGGCTGCGTCCGACGCAACAAGACGTTCGTATCGACGAGGACGCTCACCCGCGTTCGGCGTAGATGCTCTCACGGCTAATCGCCTCGTCCGAGAGCAACGGCGTGTTCGGGAGGCCGCCGGACGTGCGGCGCCAGAGATCTGCTCGCTCCGCCGGCGACAACGGCCGCTTCGCTGGCGCCGGGACCCGCTCCTCGAGAAAATGCTGAAGATATTCCGGCAATGGCACACCCTCCGCAGCCGCTTGAGCGGCGTAGGTGGCCTCGATCTCGGGGGGTAGCTCAACGGTCACCGACATAACACGCCTCAGGGCTATAGTTCTCTTTTTGTACTGCATTCCCGTTCGTTTGTCCACTCGGCTCCAGATTCCAGGCTGTCGCGATAGCCGAGCTTCCGGCGAGGCGGCTCATCGGTTGCCGAAGGCAACAGGTAGACCGTGTGGCCTGTCGCGGCAACCTCCACACCGGGCTTTGCCCCCTGCCCTTTTTCTAAACGCGGGTGCGGGTCATCCGCACCCTTGCCCTTCGGCGAGAACAGGGCGAGCTCGGTCACGGGAGGGTCCGGACGGTGCGCAGCGCTGTCTGGATGCCTTGAGCGAGACGGGGCGGCGCCCCGGCACTGACTGCCATCCTTCTTTTCACAACCTGTGTGCGTCTCCCTGCGGGACCGGATTCTACTCACCGCCTCCGCTGCGCTTCGGCGCGTTCCCCGAGCCGCCCGAGGAAAGTCGGCCGTCTCGTCCATTCGGTGACGACCCCTGACGCCAGATGCGGCGCAAGCGCCGCGAGTGCGGGCGGCGACTCGCCGCCCCGGTTGATTGGCCTCAAGCTAAGGGGCCAGCCCCTCGCGCCGGCAAGGGTGCGCGCGCCTTGGCGCGCCGCCGGCCGGGGTCTCCCCATCTTTCGCCGTACCGGCTGCAAGACGGCCCGCCCCGCGGACCGCCCTTCGGGGTGGGAGATACCCCTCCCCGGCCGTCGCCCTTGCCCTTGCTACCCCCGGTCTCGCCGACGGGCAGAGGTGCAGCGCAGCGCTGCGCTGACACCTCAAACCCAAGAAAGGCGACCACCCTATGAACATTCAACAAATCCCCCTCAACAAGCTCATCCCCTGCCCCGCCAACGTACGCAGGTTCGGTGCCGCGACCGGCATCGAGGAACTGGCCGCCAACATCAAGGCGCTCGGCCTCTTGCAGAATTTGCAGGTGCGAGCGGCCGACAACGGCAAGTTCGAGGTCGTGGCCGGGATGCGCCGCCTCAAGGCGCTGAAACATCTGGCCAAGGAAAAGGCCATCGCCAAGGACGCGCTGATTGAATGCAACATGCTCGGCGAGGACGAGGACGCCTCGGAAATCTCCCTCGCCGAGAACGTCATCCGCTTGCCGATGCACCCCGCCGACCAGTTCGTGGCGTTCAAGGGACTGGCCGACACCGGCAAAGGCCCCGAGGACATCGCCGCCCGGTTCGGGTGCAGCCCCGCCATCGTCCGGCAGCGGCTCAAGCTCGCCAGCGTCTCCCCTGCTCTGCTCGACCTCTACCGCGCCGAGGAAATGACGCTCGACCAGTTGATGGCCTTCACCGTCAGCGACGACCACGAAGCGCAGGAAAAACTCTGGGCCGAGTTGCCCGAGTTCAACCGGCGACCCGACAGCATCCGCCGATTGCTGACGCAGCTTCATGTGGAGGCAGACGACGACAAGGCGCTGTTTGTCGGCATCGAGGCTTATGTGGCGGCGGGCGGCGCGGTCATGCGCGACCTGTTCGACGAGAAGCACCAAGGCTACCTGACCGACCCGGCATTGCTCGACCGGCTGGCTACCGAGCGGCTGCAAAGCGAAGCCGAAGCGGTGAGGGCCGAGGGCTGGAAATGGCTCGAAATCCTGCCCGACCTCGATTACGCGGCATTGCGGCAGTTCCACCGGCTTCGCCCCGACATGCAGCCCTTGAGCGACGAACAGCAGGCGGAGCTTGACGGCCTGTCGGCACGGCATGACGCGCTCGTTAAGGAATACGGCGAGGACATGCCCGACGATGCGAGCGCCGAAATGGAGGCGATTTGCGAGCAACTCGACGCGCTGTCGGAAGGAACGCCGGTCTGGAAACGAGAGGACATCGCCCTTGCCGGGGCGGTTATCGGCATCGGCCATGCGGGCAGGCTCACCATCGAGCGCGGCCTTGTGCGCCCGGAGGACATGCCGAATGGCCACGAGAAGCCGGGAACCGCGCACGGGGGCAAACGCACCGGGAAAGGTGGCAAGCAAGGCAACGGCGCGGCAGGCAATGCCCTCCCTGCCCCCTTGGTCGAAGACCTGACGGCACAACGCACCGCCGCCTTGCGGGCGATGCTACTCGGCAACGCGGATATTTCCCTCGTTGCGGTCGTCCACGCTCTCGCTCTGCCCCTTTTCTACGGCTCGTACCACCCGGAAACCTGCCTTGAGCTTCGCCTCAGCAATGCCGTGTTGCGTGGCACCGAGGACAGCTCGGCGGCGGCGACGCTTAACCAGCGTCATGAGGAGTTTCGCCGGACGCTGCCGGACGCGGCGGGCGACTTGTGGGACTGGCTGCTGGCGCGGGACATGGCGACCCACCTTGACCTGCTGGCCTTCTGTGCGGCGTGTTCGGTCAACGCGGTGGTGAAGCCGCACGAGCGCAGTGACGACCGCGTGGCCCACGCCGACCGGCTCGCAGTGGCGCTGAACCTCGACATGGCGCAGTGGTGGCAGCCAACCGGAGCGGCCTATCTCGCCCACGTCCCGAAGGCCCGCATCCTTGAAGCGGTACGCGAGGGCGTGAACGCATCGGCGGCGGAAAATCTCGCCAAGCTCAAAAAGGACGCGCTCGTGTCCCACGCCGAGCAGCGCCTCGCCGAAACCGGCTGGCTCCCTGCCCTGCTGCGCTCGCCGGTAACGGCAGCAGCCGAGCCGGACGCGGAAACGCTCGCCGCGTAATCACGCCCTCCCCTACCCGCCCCGAGGCTTAGGCCGAGGGGCGGGGATTTTCTCCCCATCCGAAGGAATACGACCATCACCCGGACTTCCGCGGCCGCGCCCCTGCGCGCCGATGTCTACACCCGCGTCACCGACCGCATTATCGCCGATCTCGAACAGGGCGTGCGCCCGTGGCTCAAACCGTGGAGCGCGGGCAACGCCGAAGGGCGCATCGTTCGCCCGCTGCGTGCGAACGGCCAGCCCTACAAGGGCGTCAATGTGCTGATGCTATGGGGAGAAGCCGTCGCCGGCGGCTACGCCTGCCCGGTCTGGATGACGTACAAACAGGCGTCCGAGCTTGGCGCGCAGGTACGCAAGGGCGAGCGCGGCGCGCTTGTCGTCTATGCCGACCGCATCCGGCGCACCGAGACGACCGACACCGGCGAGGACGTGGAGCGCGAAATCCCGTTTATGAAAGGCTATACGGTCTTTAATGTCGAGCAGATCGACGGGCTGCCTGCGCACCTCACCGCCGCCCCCTCCCTTGCCCCGCCGATGTTCGAGCGCATCGCGGCGGCCGAGCAATTCGTCGGCAACACTGGTGCCGACATTCGCCACGGCGGCAACCGCGCCTATTACGCCATCGATGCCGACCGGGTGCAGCTTCCCCCGTTCGAGAGCTTCAAGGATGCAGAGAGTTTTTACGCGACCTTGCTGCATGAGCTGACCCACTGGACGCGTCATCCGTCGCGCCTGGCGCGCGAGTTCGGGCGCAAGCGCTGGGGCGATGCCGGTTATGCCGCCGAGGAATTGGTGGCCGAGCTTGGCGCGGCGTTTCTCTGTGCCGATCTCGGCATCACCCCGGAGCCGCGCGACGACCACGCCAGCTATATCGCCTCGTGGCTCGATTTATGCTCACCTCGCCATAACCTGAGTAATCACGAGGTGGCGATAATGTGAAGGAACGGATCTTCAGCACCTGAAGTCCGCAGAATTCCGCCAAAGAGCGGCGGGCCTTGCTCCGCATTATTTCCCGACGAACCTCTGCTGTCACTTGACCAGCAGAGGAGCCGTCGATGTCCAAGTCCGACAGTGAACTGATCGCCGAACTCAGGATCGTACTGACCCGCCAACGATATAGCCCGGTGGTGGTCGGTAATTATTGCGCCTATGCGCGCGGGTTTCTGGACGATCTTGCACGGCAGAATATCCTTGTCGCGGATGTGAGCGAAGCGCAGGTGGCGCAATATCTGCGTTACGCAGTCGCGCTGTTCCAGAGACGCCGTGGCCGACCTCCGGGGCCGTGCTGGTACTCGATCCCGCGCTCTGGAATCCACGCGCTGTTGCGGCTTGCGCAGGGCCAGTGGCCACCCGTCCCAAAAATTACATGCGCCGCCGACGCGGTGCGGTTCACGATCTGCGACGAATACGAGACCTGGCTTCGGGAGGAGCGTGGCCTTGTCCGGCCCAGCATCGTCGCGCTCTTGTGGGAGGCACGGCACTTCCTGGCCTGGCAGCTCGGACGATGTGGCGCCGAAAGCTTGATGGAACTGAACGTCGGCGACATCGACCGTTACATGGACCTGCGCGCGTCGAAGCTGACGCGCAAATCGTTGAAGGACGTGGCGGAGCGCCTACGCTCGCTCTTGCGATATCTGCACCGGACCGGTCGCACCGCGATCGACCTGTCACCGCATGTCATTGCGCCGCTGCTCTACGCCTATGAAGGGGTGCCCTCGATCCTTGAGCGCGGCCAGATCGCTGCCGTGCTGGAAAGTGCGAGGAAAGATACGACACCGGTGGGACTGCGAGACCATGCCATCCTGCAACTGCTCGCGACCTATGGCTTGAGGTCGAGCGAGGTACGCAATCTGCGGCTCGACGACATCGACTGGCGCGCGGAATCGATCCGCGTCCGGCACACCAAGACACGGGCCTGCTCGTTCCTGCCCTTGATGGAGCCGGTGGGCGAAGCGGTGCTCGCCTATCTGCGGTCCGGGCGGCCCGAGACCGACGCCCGGGAAATCTTCATCCGCACGCGCGCGCCCTATCGCAAGCTGGGAATGCTGGCCAGTGCGGTACGGCGGCGGCTCCGCGATGCCGGCGTCAAGCCGCCCGGCAAGAGTGGGCCGCACATTTTCCGCCATGCCCGCGCGGTCGAGATGCTGCGCGCGTCGGTGCCGCAGAAGGTCATTGGCGACCTGCTCGGCCACCGATCGACCGAAGCGACGGCACCCTACCTCAAGCTCGCCACCGAGGATCTCCGGGCCATCGCACTCGACGTGCCGGGATCGGAGGTGCGGTCATGACGACATGGCCCGATCCCGAACGGCTGTTGATCGCACGCTATCTGGCGGGCCTTGGCCTGCGCAGCACGAACAGCCGCACCTATTACAAGCAGGCGCTTCATAGCTTCCAGGACGTCGCCGAGCGCTACGCCGAACTCGGCCAGGACGTGCTGGTGGCCTGGTTGCGGACATCGTCCGACCATTGGGCGGCGTCGACGCGGTTGCACCGCACCCGCATTATCGACCGGTTCCTCGATCACCTGGTGCAGACCGAGGCTATCGACCGAAGCCCCGTCGTGGCCCTGCGCGAGGCGTGCAATATCAAACAGTGCAAGCCCGTCTGGCGGGCCCTGGCGTCGGACACTCCGGACCGTGCCCTTGCCGAGCTGCGCCAGCCTCGGCCGTTTGGCAGCGTGCTGGGCGGAATCATGGCCGAGCACGTCGCGCTAGAGCGGGATGAGTTTAGGTTGGTTTGTATCCGGCGTGAGCGAGATAGTTTGAGCATTCGGTGGCGGTGACGGTATTGAGGGCGTTTGCGATCGCGTCGCATACAGCATCGGCGGAGCGC
>Ga0080064_1001240_pt1 | contig 54167 bp, 49 predicted proteins | sample Subgrocontami54m_FD_69260 | JGI IMG/M metagenome (GOLD analysis project Ga0080064, IMG submission 69260) | Subsurface groundwater microbial communities from S. Glens Falls, New York, USA - GMW46 contaminated, 5.4 m (SPADES assembly) (version 2) ...
GCTCGGGTCGCGTCGGGCCGGTCGAGCACCGACCCCACAATCGTGCGATCCTTCACTCGATGTGCGGCCTACGCTCCCGCTTGCTTCGTATCGCGCGATCGATCGCGCTGCTCCCGCCACTCGGTCTCACGTCGTGTGGCCGCGGCGACGCAACCGACGCGGCGGCGAGCGATGCGACTACCGAGGTCGCGACCGACTCCGCCGCGGACGCGCGGCCGCTCGTGGCCGACGCCGATCCGCGCTGCCCGCCGACGGAGCCACCCGTCGGCGCACCGTGCCGCGGACCGACCGATCCATCCCGCTGCACGTACGTCGATCACACGTGCGGCCACACCACCGAGGACCGCGCGTGCCCGTTCGATGTATGGACCGGATGCGATTCACGCTGCCCCGCGCGCGAGCCTTACATCGGAGAGCCATGCGCCGCCGAAGACTACGGGCTTGTCTGCACGTACGCGGACACGACGTGCGGACGTCCCACCGAAGAACGATTCTGCGGACGGAGTGAATTGTGGTCCGGCTGCGTCCCCGGACCGCTGCCACCGCCCGAACTCGTGTAGCGCAACCCGCTACGGTGGCAGCACCACGCGCACGATCGTCTCGCCCGCTGCCGGCGTTCCGCCGAGCGCTCCCGTGTCGTTGTTCCCCCAACACGCGACGTCGCGGTTGCCGTTCATCACGACGCACTCGTGGTTCCAGCCGGACTCGAGTGCGTCGGTCGCCGACGTTCCCGCGATGAGCGTTGGCGTCGCGCCCCAGTCGGCGACGGACGCGTCGTACTTCCACGTGGTCTTCACGCTGCCGTCCGAGCTGCGAGCGATCGCACGCTGCAACTCCGGTGCAATCTATGCGTTGCTCGCGCGGCTCGGCGCCGCGACGCTGCTCGAGGTCGCGGCGACACCGAGACACCTCGGCGCGCAGCCCGCGATCACGACGGTACTGCACACGTGGAGTCGCGACCTGTCGTACCACGTCCACTTGCACTGCATCGTGAGCGCGGGCGGCCTCTCCGCCGATGGCACATCGTGGGTGCGGTCGCGTCGTGCCGACTATCTCTTTCCGATTCGAGTGCTCGGCGCGCACCATCTCTCGCGAGCGAAGCGAGCACGCTCGATGCGATCGATCGTGGACTGCACGACGGCACTCTGCGTCGTCCCCCCGACGCAGCCGACACTTTCACTCGCGTGCGCGACAAGCTCCACCGAACGCGTTGGCTCGTGTACGCAAAGAAACCCTTCGCGGGCGCCGAGCAGGTGTACGCGTACCTCGGTCGATACACCCATCGTGTCGGCATTTCGAATCATCGCATCGAGTCCCTCGATGCCGATGGCCGCGTGACGTTTCGCACGAAGAACGGTGATCGCTGCACGCTCCCCGCCGCGGACTTCCTCGGACGATTTGTACAACACGTCCTCCCGCGAGGTTTCGTGAAGATTCGACACTACGGCCTGTATGCCGCGGGAAACGTCCAGACGAAACTCGCTGTCGCGCGCGCGTTGATCGTGCCGAGGCCGAACGACGCTCGTCCCACCGCGACGACGATGCAAGCATCCTGGCCCGAGATGCTGCTGGCATTGTGCGACGTCGACGTCCGTGTCTGCACTCGCTGCGGTTGCCAGGCGGTCGACCGTCACCCGTTGACGGAGCCCGTTCGATCGTCACCCCAGATCGCCGATACCTCGTGAGTGCAATCGACGACCGCGATCGTGCCGAGCCTTGCGCTGGCGCCGATTCCGAACGGATCGTGCGCGATGCGCCGGCTCGCGTCTTCACCCCGTCCGCACGCGCATCGCGGTCGCGGAACCACCGGACGCAGAGTCCACGGGTCAGCATTGCCGCCCTCGGAGGGACGCCTCGCTCACCGGACGCCTCACGCTCGGTCTGCACGCCTGCCAGAGCGCCTCGGTCACAACAGCCGCACTGCGCTCTTTACCCATATCCGACTTGCCGCTGAAGTCCTCGCGGCTCCGCGGCTTCGTTCAACCGCGCATTGACGAAGCGCCTTGAACCGTCGCCGCAGTACTGCGCGGATCCATTTTCATGGCGCTACGCCAAAGCGCTATTCATTATGTACACTTCGCCCATCATCCTCGTGGAACACGCTACAGAATTTCAAAGCCGAGAGCTACACTGACACTTCGTGACGGCGGCGTCGGTTCTGTCGGCCGCGTCGTCGTTGCCGCCGCGACGCGTTCGCGCTCCCCGGAAGGGATCGGCGTCCTCGGTCGCGAGTCGTGCGGAGTGCCGCAACCGACGACGACGACGAGCGCCAGGAGTGCTACCGAGCCGCGCGGACGCAGACGCACGTTCCCCATTTCGACCCTCCAGATGTGACCCTCGATGTTCCGCCAAGTCGGGGCTCGTCCGATAGGGCCACGTCGCATTTTCGTCGGGGCGCGTCGCACATGGACGCACCACCGGCGGTTCGCGGCGGCTGCGGTTCGCCCCGCTCACCGACACGTATTCGACACGCAGCCGCCTTGCGCGCCTCGGCGCCCTCGCGTGATACGCTCGCCGCTGCGATGCTCCACCGCCTCGGACTGAACGAGCCCGCATCGATTTCGCGCATCGGCGCGGGGCACGAGCGCCGTCGCGAGCGACCCCTGACCGCCCAGTTGCTCGTCGCAGTCCTTCTCACCGCCTGCGCCGCACCGGATTCGTTCCTCGATTCGTCGACCGGGCCCGATTCGACCGACATCGTGACGCAATCCGATGCACCGCCCTCGCCGGATGCCCTGATCGACGCGACCGTTGACGCACACGACACCGGCGACGGGATGACCGCTGCCGATTCGCCCGCGATGCCCGACGCCGGCCCGATGGGCGGGCAGAACGCCGCGACGATCGCCGCAGGCAACGGGCACTCGTGCGCCCGACGGCCCGACGGTACGGCGCGGTGTTGGGGCAGAAACACCGAGGGCGAACTCGGGGACGGAACGATGATGGGTTCCACGACTGCGTCGCTCGACGTGTTCGGCGTCGCGGACATCCTGGAGCTAACCGCCGGCGACGAACTCACGTGCGCGCGAACGAGGGGCGGGATCGTTCGCTGTTGGGGACTCAACAACGCGGGTCAACTCGGCATGTACCCGCCTCCCAGTAGCAACCCGGTGGCGGTCGTTACGCCGGGACTCACGACGGCACTCGGGGTAGCGGCCGGCGGGTACCACGCGTGCGCGCGGCTGATTGACGGGACCGTCCAATGTTGGGGAAACAACGGGTACAGCGAGCTTGGGATCGGAACGACCGGCGGTAGGCCCCCGCGCGCGCCGGTGATGATCGGCACCACGGTCGCGCAGATCGCCGCCGGGGGGTTTCACTCGTGCGCACGGGAAGTCGCAGGAACATTGCAGTGCTGGGGCGGGAACGAATTCGGCGAACTCGGCAGCCCCACGAGCACTCTCACGAGCAACGTTCCTCTCGCGGTCGCCGGAGTCACGGGCGCAGTCGAAGTCGCACTCGGGGTGCACCACACGTGCGTCCGACTGATGAATGGCTCGGTCCAGTGTTGGGGACGAAACGACTCGGGCCAACTCGGCGACCGAACGCTCGTCCTTCGACGCGCACCGGTCGCGGTGACGGGGCTGACCGGCGTCGTGCAGATCGCCGCAGGTGAGCAGCACACGTGTGCTCGAATCGCGGATGGCACCGTTCAGTGCTGGGGCCAGAACGCGATCGGCCAGCTCGGCAATGGATCGACGGGCATGAGCACCGTTCCAGTTCGAGTCTCGATGCTGGCGCCTGCGATCGAGATCGCGGCGGGCTACACACACAATTGCGCGAGGCTGCGCGACACCAACGTGTACTGCTGGGGCGACAACAGCCACGGCCAGCTCGGCGATCGCTCAACGACCGACCGCACGACGCCGGTGCGGGCATTGGGGCTGTGACCGCGGCAGTGCGTCGTGCTCGACGACGCCAGCGCCGAACTCACTCCCCGACCTCGATGCGGAGTCGCCCCGACTGAGACATCGCGAGGTTTTTCGCATGCACGGTCCAGCGCAGCTGGAGCCGCGCAGACGTCCCCCCGGCCAGCACGGCGAGACGACATCTGCGTGCACGTTGAACCCACCCGATTCGCCAGCACGCGAGTCCCTCCGACGATGATCGAAGTCCGCATCATCATCTTCGTCCGTTACGCCAGTGTCGTTCGCCGCGAGCGAGACGAACTTGCCCCGCGCGATGCCGGCGTCGGTGCACGCGTCGAGTGCATTCGGCTCGTCCGCGGTGTTGTCGCACGCGTCGTCGTCGTCTTCCCTCGGTGCGTATCCGTGCCGGCGGAGCCAACGCTTCATGCGTTTCTCACACTTGCGTGCGACCTCGTCCAGATTCGCCCGATCCGGGCGCTCGCCCGCGTGAAACTCCGCGCGCTCGGCACCGTCGGCAAGCGTGAACACACCGTCGAGCACGAGCACGTGCAAGTGCACATTCAAGTTCATCGACCCGAATCGCTGCACGAGCGTCACCGCGCCACACTCCAGCCGTCCCTCGATTCCCGATGCCCGCGCCGCAGCGCGCAATGCGCGAAACACTTCTTCGCAGAAGACACGTCGATGCGCAACTGTGCACCGGACTGCATACGGGCGGCGACGCCGTGGAACATCCCCTCCGAACCATTCCCATCCCACTCCCTCCGCCCTTCCCGTCTTCCCTTCTTCCTGTTCTCTCCTTCCCCCCACCGCGCCCCACGCGTCCATCCCCCGAACGCGCTACGCTCCCACCGTGAAGCCGCGCACCCCGTCGTCCCTCGTTGCGCTCGCGCTCTCGCTGCTTTCGCTCACCGCGAGCGCGCAGATGGGCCGCATTCCCATTCCGCTTCCCGGCCAGAACCGTCAAGCCACGCCGTTCGATCTCGCGATCGGCCGCGGCGATCAGGCCCTTCGGCGCGGGCAATACTCGGAAGCGATGCTGCAGTTTCAACAAGCCAGGACGCTCAATGCGACGGACGCGCGGCCATCGTTCTACATCGGCGAGACGCTGATTCGCCAAGGCCAGTACGCGCAGGCGGAGGCGCACCTGCGCAACGCCATCCGTCTGAATCCACGGATGGCCGAAGCGCACGCGGACTTGGGAACGGTTCTGCGCGAGCTGCACCGTTCGGCCGAGGCAGTGGCCGAGTTCCAAGCAGCGCTGCAACTCGATCCGACGCTGTCTGAGGCGCACGCCGGCATGGCCATGTCCCTTGAGGACGCGGGGCAAACGGACCGCGCGATCGCCGAGTATCGCCGCGCGGTTGCGCTTGCGCCCACGAGTCCGATGCCCGCGCTCAATCTGGGCATCCTCCTCGCGAACACGCATCCCGCGGCGGGAACGCAGGCGCGTGCCGAGGCGTTTCGGATGCTGCAGGCCGCCGTTCGGAATGCCAACAACGACCGCGCCGTTCTCGCGAACGCGGGGCCGGCGTTGCGCGCGGTCGGTGAACATGCGCTCGCGGCGCAAGTTTTGGAACGTGCGCGCGCGGCCGGGACGCCCACGGCGGCACTGCTCGGCGAACTCGCGCAAGCGCTCTGGGCGTCGGGCAACCGTCCGGTTGCACTGCAGCGCATCGCCGAGGCCGTCGCGCTCGACGCCGCGAATGGCGGGCTGCACTACGTCCGCGGACTGATGCTCGCCGACCAGGGGCAGCTCGCCGAAGCGACGGCGGAAATGCGCCGCGTCGTTCAAGCCGGTGGCGACGCCGCGCTCGTCGAACGTGCGCGACAGCGGCTCGCGGACTTGCAGCGCGCGAGTGCGCAGGCGGCCCCGCGACGGCACTGAGCCTTGACGTCGACCTCGACCTCGACCTCGACCTTGACCCTGACCTTGACCTTGACCCTGACCTCGACGTCGACCTTGACCTGAACCTCAACCTCAACCTCAACGCCACCGTTCCACGCACTCACCCTTGACGCCCGCTCCTTCCCCTCGAATAACCTCCCCACTCTCCATGGCTCCCGCTCTGTCACGTCTCGGTATGCTGCTGCTCTTCGTCGCCGCCGCGGCCGTGGGCCTGGGCGCCGCTTGCAATGGGCGAGTTCACGGTCCACCGGTTCAGCCGACGCCCCGCGCCGTTCCCGCCGTCGATCCGAACATCCCAACCCTGCGGATCTATTTTCTCGCGGACTTGGACGGCTATCTCGAGCCATGCGGCTGCCAAACCCGTCCCTTGGGCGGGATCGATCGCATCGCCGAAGTCATGCGACGCGAGCACGCGGCCGCGCCGAACTCCGTTTTCGTAGCAACGGGGAACCTGTTGTTCGAGAGTCCCACGGTCGACACAAGAATGGTCTTTCAGGAAACGGCGAAGGCCGAGTCCCTCGTTGGCATTCTCAACCAGCTGCGCTTGGATGCTTTTGCTCCCGGTCCGTCGGATTTCGCGCGCGGTGCGGACGAATGGACGCGGATCACTCGCACGGCGCACTTCACGCCGCTCGCCGCGAACGTGGCGCCTGCCGCGACACTCGGCATGCGCGAGTATGTCATGCGCGAGGTCGGCGGGACGCGCATCGCAATCGTAGGCGTGAGTGATTTTCGACCGACGCCCGACGCGGCAGTTCCCGCGGGGGCACCGACGACCGCCGATCCCGTCGAAGCGGCGCGCGCCGCCGTCGCGCACGCTCGCCGTGATGGAGCATCGGTCGTCATCGTTCTCGCGTCGGTTCCGCGGCGCATGGCACGGACCATCGCGGGGGACGTGGCCGGCGTCGACTTCGTCGTGGCCTCGCGAAACGAAGGCGAGAGCGCGCCGCCTCCCGAGCGCATTGGACAGGGGTTTCTCGTCACCGCCGTGAGTCAGGGCAAGATGCTGGGCATCGTCGATGTGTTCGTGCGGCCCGGAGCGCGCGCGTGGGTCGACGCAAGCGAGGCGACGACGACGGCGGCCCGCACACGCCTCGACGCGCGCATCGCGGAGTTGCGCACGCGAATCACGGCGTGGCTGGCCGAAGCCACGGTGGACCGCGCCGCAGTTGCACAACAGCAGTCGCGACTCGCGGAGATGGAGCGCGAACGCGCTGCGCTCTCCGTGGGAACGGCGCCGCCCGCGGGGCGTTCGTTCTTCCGCGCGCGGTTGCTCGAGATCGATCCCGATGTTCCCAAGCGACACGATGTCGAGACGTCGATCGCGTCGTACTTTCGCACCGTGAACGATCACAATCACACGGCGTACGCGGACCTGCACGCGCCGGCAGCCCCGCCGGGAACCGCGCGCTACATCGGCATCGAGGAGTGTCGGAACTGTCACGAAGAGGCGTACGACATCTGGACGCGCACGCCGCACTCGCGCGCGTATCACACGCTCGACGCGATCTCGAAGAACTTCAATCTGTCCTGCGTTGGCTGCCACGTGACGGGATACCAGCGCCCGGGCGGGTCCGAAGTCGTTCAGAACGCGGGACTGCAGGATGTGCAGTGCGAGACGTGCCACGGGCCCGGGAGCCTTCACGCGGCAGCGCGGACGGACGCTCGACGGCGCGCGACGATCATTCGCGCACCGGAGCGCAGCCTGTGTGCAACGCAGTGCCACACGCCCGAGCACTCGGATCACTTCAACTACGAGCGCTACCTCCCGCGCATTCTCGGCCCCGGCCACGGATTCCCGGTCACGTCGCATGGCGGCGGCGTGTCATTGACGGACCTCGTCATCGCGGGGGGTGCCAATTCCGACGCTGGTGCAACAGACGCGAGTGCCGACGCTTCCGCGGCGGCCGCGCCGCCTTAGACCCGCCAGAAGATCTACAGGGAGAACGGGAGGGCGGGAGGTTGTTTGAATTCGCTCGCTGCGAAGTCGATGTGAATCGACCGGTTTGCAGCAAGCCGCTAGCGTCCGCCTCGCTGCCAAGCTCCGCTCCGACCAACCAAAATTCTCCCTCCCTCCCCGCCCTCCCTGTTCAACATTCCGCGCGCGCGGACCCTCATTACCGCGTTCCCTCGGCAAGCAGCGCGGTCGCGTGGATGCGTGGGGCCTCCGCCGTTGAACTGCCCACCTATTCGCTGCACTCAGCCTCGGCGGTGTGCAGGGATAGCGTCGGCCGCGTCGCGATGAGCTGCCTGCACGCTTCGCCATGAACGGAGATCGTGAGTCGCGTGGGATCTCGCCAGGTCCAGCCTTCGCGTCCGGTCGCGTCGTAGGGCAGAGTCCCGCCATCACCCGCGGTGAGTCTCCAGTGTCCGACTGGCACGTTGCGCGGAACGCTCTCGGCGTGCAGTCGGCAGAATGCTGCCTCGCCGAACACGGACTCAAAGACGCGCGCGATCTGCTCGGGCTGAGCACCGTCGTAGTAGCGTGGTCCGCCGGGCGGTGCGGGGCGTCCGCCGGCGAGGGCCATGGCGTCGAGTTCGGCGCGCAGCGGTTCGTCGCGCGGAATGTTCGGGGTGAAGCCGACGAGGAGTGTGTCGATGCCGTGAGAGTGAAGGTCGGAGAGGTAGGCGGCGACGCGGCGGGTGTCGATACAGCCTAACGAGCGACCGTCGAAGTAGCAACGATCGGCGGTTCCGGCGAGGCAAAGGCATTCACTCGGGGGAATCGACGGGTTGCACACAGCACCGCCATCGGTGATGAACACGATGAATGGCTCGCCATCGGCCGGCCCCGCGTTGGACAGCGCATCAGCCGCGACGTGGAGGGCTCCGAAACCCTGCATATCGCTGCTGCCAAACGGCGTATCGAGAGATGTCGATATCGATCCTGCGTTGGTGCGTCGCGGTGGAACGTCGAGCGATGTCGGGCTGCGGCATTCGAACTCGCGCGACCGTCCCACGCGGAGGCCGGTCACCATCAAGCCGGATAGTACATAGGTGTCGACGCCCGGAAGCGCAGCGCGCACAGCGTCGATGACGGCCATGCGCTTCTGCCTGCCATCGGGTAGCGACTCGGCCATAGAACCGGAGTTGTCCACGACGAGCACAACACGAGGGAGGGCGGGCTGAAGCGCCACAGCGCATGCGACTCGCAGTCCGGTCCGAGCACCGCAACTGGCAATCACGATGCACAATGCGATCTGCACCGAAAGCGGACAGTGAGCGACGCGACCGTCAGGCTGCTCGGCGCCGCGGCGATCGTTCGACCCACACGATGACGGATTGGACCCCAGCGCCACAGCGTGCTTGACGCCCAAGCCGAACGGCGTGAAACTGCCATCGTCCGTGATTCGCGGCGTTCCGAGCCGCGCGGGGAGGACAACATGAGCAGGTCGCAGGTCGCAGGTCGCAGGTCGCAGGTGGCATGGCCTTCCGCGTAGTGGCTGCGAGCATATCGTGGCAGGGTTGCTCGCGCTAGCCGCAGCCCACTGCGGAGCGCGAACGGGGCTCATCGTGACGGAAGTGGACGCGTCGAGGCCGACCGACGTGGCAACCCCCTGGAACGTCGCGACCGTCTGTCAGTGTGGAAACTGTCGGAGTGCACCGTGGTGTGCGGACCAGCAGGGACGCTTCACTCGGGACATTCCGCTCGCGGGATGTGACTTTGGAGCGGGTGAAAACGAAGTAGGTCCCTCCTCCGTAATCGACCGCGAGGGTCGTCCGCAGACGTACTACTGCACTGGCGGCGTCGCGGCCGTGAACAATTCGACGCGCTGCTCGCTCGGGCAGCCACGGTGCAACTTTGGCGGCGGATTCCTCGGTTGTCAGTTCGTCAACGGCTGCTTCTGGACGGATGATCCGGCGAGCAGGATGAACGGGCGTCCGGGTGCAGGCGAAATCGAAGGTGCACGCTTCGGCAACAACACTCTGGTCGCGTCCCGAGCGCGGGCCTGCGGCGACGTGAGGCCGCTCAGCTACACCTGCAACTACAACGGAACGATGCCATGGGCACAAGACCTGCTGTGTCCCAAGACCGCGGACCTCTGCAACCCGAACGTGTGCGTCTCCGCAACGGACGACGCGAGCGCGCGAACGCAGGGCACCCGGCTGATCGCGGCGTTCTGTGCGCTCGGCACGGAGGGAGTCCTGCCAAGCCGCCCAACGCCAGCGGTCCCCACTGGAATCGTCGCCGTGCCCGGCGCGGGCCAACGCCCCGCGTGGATCTGTTTCGCGTCCGGCGACCCAGCCGCCGTGCGTCTTCAGCACAACGGCTGCGTCGGACCGTCGGATCCGGGGACATCGCCCGCGGGACTTCTGTTCACGGTCGACGGACCGCGGTCGTCACTCTCGATCGGGCCGATGGGCGGAAGTGGCCCGACGTCGAGACTCGGCATGGTCGGCACCGCGAGCGTGACGTTCGAAGTGGGCGGCGGCACGGTGATCACCGACCTCGACCTGCACCAAACGGGAACGGCCGTCGTCGACGGGAGTGCCGTTCGAGACGGTTTCGCGCGGATCGAGATCCCGTGGACGGGACGGCGCAATCCCGACACGGGCGCGATGGTGTTCGGCGACACCGCCGCACGCGCGAGCGCCGGCGGCACGGTCGGACGGTTGCGGGTCCATTTCCGATGCAGGCGGACCGAGCGCCGACGGGGGCTCGAACCGCCGGGCGAATGACGGTGGACGCTCACTTCGTGATGGAACCCGGCAGTCGCGACGTGAATCTACACGTCGAATTGGTCGATGGGCTCGCACCACCGGTCGCCACGATTGCGAGTCTGTCCAATGGACGACCCGAGTGCAGCGGCCCCGAAGGTGCGACTGTCACACTCCAAGCGTCTGCTTCCACGAGCGGCACCGAGCCTCCGGCGTATGCGTGGCTCCTCCGAACGCCGGACGGCATCACTTCGATCAACAATACGCTGTCGGCAACGTTCACGGTCCCGCTGCTCCCTTCGCTGGAGTCCGGCAATCACGTTGCGTCCTTCACCGTCTTCGACGGCAATCGCTCGGCGACCGCCGAGGCGCCGATTCAGGTCGTCGACACCGTTCCTCCCATCATCGATGGCGCAACGATCGACGTGCCTTGCAACTGGATTCTCCATCCGACGAATCCGCCGGCTTGCCTACGACTGACGGGACACGCCACGGATCGCTGCTCCGCGAGCATCGAGTACCAGGTGCTCTCCGTGAGTGCCTTTGACGACTTCACAGGTGAGCTGCTTCGGGAAGTCGTCCAGCCCACGTGCATCGAGCGACTCAACGGGTTTGCGACTGTCGGCGAGAGTCTGTCACGCGTTCGTTATGCCCTGCGCTGGTTGGCGCGCGATGCGTGGGGCAACGCGTCGCGACCCCACGTGACGGAGTTCTTCGTTCACATCACCCCCGTACGGCCGGACGATCCGCCGGGTCGGTGTGGTGCCGACGGCGATCTCGTCGCGGACATTTTCGCAGAGCGGGACGAATAGCGCCCCGCCGCTCCGACCAACCACCAAATCTCCCTCCCTCCCCGCCCTCCCTGTTCAACCTTCCGGGCTCGCGGCGCTCAGTACCGCCGGCCGCTCGCGAGCAGCGCCGTTGCTTGTTCTGCATCCATTGCCGGTGCGAACGCATAGCCCTGTGCGAGATCGCATCCCTGCGCGCGCACAAGTTCGCGCTGGGCCTCGGTCTCGACCGCGTGTGCGATCGTCTCGAGACCCAGCCCGTGCCCCAATGCCACGACGGCGCGCACGATCTCGGCGTCTTCTTGACCGTGCGAGATGAAACGTCGGTCGATGCGAATCTGTCGGACCCGGAGCTTGCGCAACCGCCCGATCGACGTCGCGCCTGTGCCGAAGTCCTCGACGCAGATCGGTGCCGGCATCGACTCCAGCAGTTCGTTCACGCGCCGCGAGTCCTTGGCGATGAGCCGCTCGGTCAGTTCCAAACGCAGCTGACTCGGACTCACTCCCGCGGCCTCGATGGCGGAAGCGATCCGCGTCGGCAGGTCCGGCTGCGAAAATTGCGCTTCGGACAGGTTGACTGCCATCGTGAGAGAGCGCGCTGCGAACGTGCGCGTCCACGTCGCCAGTTGACGGCACGCCTCTTCGACCACCCAGCGGCCGATCGGCACGATCAGTTTCGACTGCTCCGCCGCTTCGACGAACTCTGCCGCCGCGATCGGGTCTCCGCCCCAGCGTCGCCAGCGCATCAGGGCCTCGAAGCCGACGATCTCGCCGTCGGCGAGACGGACGATGGGCTGGTAGTGCACCAGCATCTCCGCCCGATCCATCGCCCCGAGGAGTTCCTGTTCCTGCGCGAGGCGTTCGAGCATCGAGCCATGCATCGCCTGGTCGAACACTTCGAAGCGCGACTTGCCGTGCTCCTTGGCGCGGTACATCGCTTGATCCGCGTCGCTCAACATCTTGTCGGGGTTTTCGTAGGTCGGGTCGCTCAGGACGATTCCCACGCTGCACGATGTCGTGACCTCGTGGCCGTCGAGGTGATGGGGCGCCGCGATCTCTTCCACGATGCGCGCCGCGAGCGTCGCGACTTCGCTCGGGTCCTTCATGTCCACGGCGAGTACGACGAACTCGTCGCCGGCAAGGCGCGCGGCAACGTCCGACGAACGCAGACACGCACGCAGACGGTTCGATACACTGATCAGCAGCGCGTCGCCGATCTCGTGTCCAAGCGTGTCGTTCACGCCTTTGAATCCGTCCAGATCGAGATACAGAAGCCCGAACCGATACGATTCGTTCCGCCGCACGCGACCCAACTCTCGCAGCACGGATTCGTGCAGCATCACTCGGTTGGGCAATCCCGTGAGTCCATCGTGGTAGGCCGAGTGTCTCAGCACGTCTTCGATGCGCTTGCGCTCCGTGAGATCCATCAGCGACATCGAGATCGCGGGCTCGCCACCGAACGACAGCGGTTCGATGGAAACGCTGGCCCAAAACGGCGTGCCGTCTTGCCGTTTGAACCGCACCTCGCGCGCGCGCACACGGCCTCGTCGCTCGACCTCGGCGAAGTCCGTCGCTCGGTCTTCGGGATCGGCGTACAGCGCCTCGACGTTCCGCCCCACCAGTTGATGAAGCGCCGCGCCGCTGATCTCGCTCGCCGCGGCGTTCGCGTAAAGACAAACTCCCGCCGGATACGAAATGACGAGCATCGGGGCCGGCGCGGACTCTACGATCGCGCGAAACTGCGCTTCGCTCGCACGGAGCGCTGCCTGCGCGCGCTGCAGCTCGCGCGTCTCGATCGCGAGCGACACCATCTGTCCAATGGACATCGCGAACTGAAGTTCTTCCGCTGTCCATCGCCGCGGGCCGCCGACTTGCTCGTGACACACGACGCCGACGAGCATTCCGTGCACGTACACGGGGATGTCCATCATCGCGCCAATGCCGTTGGCATCGAGGTATCCGACGGCAAACTCGGACGTTCTGTGGTCGTGGACGGCGTCGCTGGCGGCGATCGGTCCGCCTTCGGTCAATGCCGCGAAATACCTCGGGTACTCCGCAGCGAACAGCTCGCTGCCCGCTGGGACGATCCCGGCGCCGTGCTGGAACAAGATCTCGCAATGGATCCTCGTCGGATCCCGTTGGAACGACCAGAATCCGACCCGCGTCGTGTCGAGCGTCGCCGCGTCGACTTCGAGAAGCTGACGCAGCCGCCGGTCGAAGTCCGCCTCTTCGAGCGCCAGGAGTTGAATCAGCGCCGTTCGCTGATGCTCCGTGCGTGCGAGCTGACTCGTCACCTCCATCGGGCGCTGCGACATCGCTTCGGATCATGTCGCGGGGCGTGCTCTCGGCACAAGGGCCGAGCGCGCAAACGCGGGCTGCACCTGAAGTTTCCGATCGCACGGCTCTTCGGTTAAGCTCCGCGCCATGTTCCGCGCGATGCTACGGGCCGCCCTCGTCACCGGCTTTCTCGCTTCGACGCCCGCGTGCGCGGGCCGCCCGATGCCCGCCGACGAAGACGCCGGCCCCGATGCCGTGGTGTCCGGCGACGTCGTCGATGTTTCCAGTTGCCCCCCGCCGCAGCGACAGTGTGGCGGCACGTGCATCGACGTGACGACGAGCAGCGCCCACTGCGGCGCGTGTGAAAACGCGTGCCCGATGGGCCAACGTTGTAGCGCGAGTCGATGCGAGGTGACGTGTGCGCCGCCGATGACGGCGTGCGGCGCCGTGTGCGTCGACACGTCGCGCAGTTCTGCAAACTGTGGCGCGTGCGGCACGAGCTGCGCGGCCGGAGAGCTGTGCCGCGCGAGCATGTGCCTTGGCGGCAGCTGCGCGGCGCCGCGCCAGGTGTGCAGCGACGAGTGCCTCGACGTTTCCAGCGACCTGGCCAACTGCGGGATGTGCGGCCGCGCATGCGCCATGGGCGAGATCTGCAGCGGCGGCGTGTGCACGACGTCGTTCGTCGAGACCGGTCGCGCCTGCGGAAGTGACGCGGCCTGCGGCGGAATGATGGGCACGTGTGTCCCCGCCGCCACGGGATGGCCCGGCGGATATTGCACCTATCCGTGCGGAATGATGGGCACGTGCCCGATGAGTGGCACATGTGCATTTCTGGGAACCGTGTCGCGGTGCCTTCGCGCGTGCGGCAGCGACTTCGATTGCCGATCGGGTTACACGTGCGTGCTGCAAGGCAGTTTCCGTGTGTGCACGCCGCGCTGCACGAGCAACCCTGCGCTGCTCTGCGGCGCAAATCGTTGCGATGCGTTCAACGAACAGTGCATCGTGCGACCATGCACCGCGGCCACCGACTGCGCCGCGAATAGCACGTGCAACGTTGCGACGGGCCAGTGCCAGTGCACTCCGATGACCAATTGTGGCGCAAACCGAACGTGCATCTCGACGACGTCGCGTTGCGGTTGCGCATCGAACGAGGGGTGCGGGACCGGGCACACGTGCAACACGTCGACAGGCGTGTGCACTTGACCGACAGACGTCACCGAGCCCGCACGCAGCGGAATCCGACGCTCGCCTGACCGGTCACGCCGATGCTCCGCGACGCCGAGCGAATGAGCACGGGTGCGAATTCGGTCCAATCGCCGCCGCGCACGGCGCGGAACCCCGCCGGCAGCGCGACGCAGAGCGGATCCGTGCGCGCGATCGTTCCCCAGCAGGACGTGTCGTCGTACATCCTGTGCACGTCGGCCGTGAATTCGCCGACGTTTCCTGCGAGGTCGTAGATGCTGCCCGTCGCGGCGAAGCTGCCCACGTGGCGCGTGGGCGCGCCGTCTTCGCCCGCGCACAGCGCAAACTGCGCACGGTCACACGCCGGCGTCGATGCGGGTTCTTCGTCGCCCCACGGGAACGAACGCCCGGCTGCGACGCCCGGCACCGTTCGACCCCGAGCGACCCACTCCCATTCGGCCTCCGTGGGAAGCCGCCCCCCGTCCCACGCGCAGAACGATTGTGCGGTCTGCCACTCGAGGCAGTTGATCGGGTGGCTCTCGCGCGAGCCCGGTGTCGCGGTCCAATTGCATTGCGACTGACTGGCGGTCGTCTCGGGCTCAGGCGCCGCTACGGGTGCGGGGAGCATCGTGGACGGATACCGGATGGCGTCGCGCGGAACCGGGTGGCCGGCGGCCCAGAAGCGACGGAAGCGAGCGACGGTCACTTCGTACGCATCCACGCGCATCGCGCCGGAAACTCGGACGGACGTGAGCACCGGAGCGGAGAACAGCGCCATCGTGTCCCCCATTTGAAACGCGCCGCCTGCGACCTCGACCAACCCACATCCGGCGACGGGCATCGAGCCGCAACTGCGCTGAACGTCCGATGGCACTTCGGGCGAACACGCCTCGTCGACCATTCCATTGCAGTCGTCGTCGATCGAATTGGCGCACTGCTCGCTCGTGGCTGGCAGGACTTCGCCTGCGCACGCCGTAGGCCAGCGCCCACTGGCATCGCACGACTGCGCTCCCGGGCGGCAGCGTCCAACACTCCGCGTCACGCCGGCACCCGAGTAGCATTCGCGGGTCGCGCCCGTGGTGCACTCGGTCATGGGAGGTACGGCGCTGTCGCGCCCGGGCGTGATCGCGGCGTCTCGGGGCGGAGCGCGCGTGTCTGACGCTCCGCCGTCGCGAGAGACGGACGGACCCGAGTCCCGCGCGGGTGTCGCACTGTCGCGCGGTGTCCCGCCCGTGTCGGGCCAACCGAGTTCTCCCATCGCGCAGCCTGCCGCCCCGGAGAGAGCGAGCAAGGCGGTCGTGCAGCGCAGCATCCGATTCGTCGCGGTCATCATGATTCTTGAGCCTCCGTCAGCGTCGAGCGACTGCGTTGCGTGCAGTCGATGCGGCGACGTTGCCGCGGACGACGGACCCCGTCCGCTTAGAGGATGCTTAGACGTTGATTAGTTCGATGGCGATCCAACCTCGGGCGTCCGCTCCGCGCGCGACCCCTACGCCCGTTCTTCGGCGATGCGCACGGGCACGTCGGGATCGAGACAGTAGCCCTCGTCGTTTGCGCGCATCAGTTCACGAAAGCCCATGTTTCGCAGCGATGTCAGCGCAACATAGAGTCGGTTTTTTGCAGCGTGAGGCAGGATCTTCTCGCCGGGCCAACCTGCGGCGAGCAGGTCGTCGGGCTTCAGACATCGTCCCGGTGCATCGACGCGTTCTCGAACGAGGCGCATCAACAGCAGCCGCGCGACGGGGCGCTTCGTGAACCGAACACGCTTTCCCGAAGGAAGATCTGCCCAGTCGCCGCGGGAGTGCACCAGGAGTCCCGGCCGGCTCGAATCGTGTCCTTCCGCGCCGGGCGCGCTGCGAACGTCCCAGCCATCGACGGCGGGCTGATCGCGCAGAACGGTTTTCAACCACCGGTACGCGATGCGCGCATCGACGGATCCTGCGAGCAGTGAGCGCGCGGGCTCGCTCGCATCCCGCGGGGCCTCGACCGCGTTGGCTTGCGCGAGGCATTCCTCCGCGGCCTTGCGTTCTCGCACCGCTCCGTCGCGATCGCCGCTGCGCAGTGCTCGCCGCGCGCGGGCCAGGAGAATGTGCGCCCGCTCGAGCCGCACGACGCCATCGAACGGATCGTGTGACTCGGCCAGCACGTGCTCTGCCGCCTTCCACGTGCGTTCTGCCTCGTCGAGGTGGTCCGCCGATGCTTCCGCCGCCGCGAGCGACGCGCCGAGTCTCGCGGCATTGCGCTGGTCTCCGAGATTCCGAAGATCCGTCACCGATTGTCGAAGATCATCCGTCGCGGCGGCGAGACGTCCCGTCTCGAACTCGAGCAGCGCGCGATAGCCGAGACACAATGCCTCGTGGCGCGCGTGACCCATCTGGCGTGCGAGCAACCGTGCCCCTTCATAGTGCGTCTCGGACTCCGTCCAGCGGCCGCGTGAGTGTTCGAGAAGGCCGAGCAGCCAGGTGACGTAGCTCTCCGACCGAAGGTCACCGGTCGACCGATGGATTCCGAGGGCCCGCTCGGCGCACGCGAACGCGTCTTCGACACGGTCCTCGTCGAGCAGCAGCATCGCGAGAAACGCCTGGATGCGACCCTCGCGTCGGACGTTTCCGGTTGAGTGACAGATGTCGAGCGCGTCCAAGAGAAACGCCCGCGCCTGTTGCGTCGCGCCGCGCTCACCGGCGACCCAAGACAACTGCCACAGCGTCAGCACTTCTTCGACGCGGTTTCCGACTTCGCGCGCGATCGCGAGCGCGCGGGTTCCAGAGTCCCACGCTTCCACGGCCTGACTGCGATACAGCAGCGGAATCGTTCGGTGTCGCAACACGCGCCCTTCGAGCGCTCGGTTGCCCTCACGCTGCGCGACGGCGAGCGCTTCGTCGAAGTCGGAAAAGCACGCGGTGATGTTGCCGGCACTGCGGTGCAGATCCCCGCGTTGGACCAGACCGCGCGCCCGCAAGATCGAATCGACCGCAGGCGACGTTTCGAGCGCGAGCAGCCGATCCAGGCGGTCCATGTACGAGTGCATCGGCCCCTGCGTGAGGATCAATTCGTCGAGTGCGAGGAGCGCCCGCAACCCCAGATCGGTGATCTCTTTGGACGGCGGCTGCGCCGCAATGGCCCGATCGACCACGCCGAGCAGGTTCTCGCGCTCACGGGAAAGCGACGCGAGCGCGGCGTTCCCGTCCGGGCTCTCGAGTCGCGCCGCGAGTTGCTCGGCGTGCGCGACGAAGTGACGCGCGTGACGGAGGGCAGCGGCGGCGGCGTTGCCTCCGCGCGTCAGTTTGTCGAGCGCGTATTCGCGAATCGTCTGAAGGAGCGCGAGGCGCTGCGGTTCGGACGCAGCCTCCGCGTGCGACACGTTGACGAGGGACTTCTCTCGTAGCGCCTGCAGGACATCGAAAAGCGGCGGTGCGGTCGTGTGTCTCGACAAGTCGATCACCCGCTCGGCATCGCCGATCTCGAACCCGCCACGGAACATGGAGCACTGGGCGAGTGCTTCCTGCTCGAACGGCTCGAGGAGGTTCCACGACCAATCGATGCTTCCGCGAAGTGTCGACTGGCGGGCTTGGACGTTTCGAGGACCGTGCCCGAGCAGCGCGAACCGGTCGCCCATGCGTTGCAGCAACTCGGTTGCTGAAATGGTGCCCAGCCTCGCGGCCGCGAGCTCGATCGCGAGGGGGATGCCGTCCAGACGCTCGGCGATTTCGGCGAGCGCCACGATCGTCTCCGGCGTTGCGTCGAACGTTCGCCGCGTTCGCTGGACGCGAGAGAGCAGCAAGCGCACCGCGTCGCTTTCGTCTGCGGGCGCCCCGTGGTGCGGAAGCGAGAGCGGAGCGAGTTCGAACACGTACTCACCGGTCAAACGCAGTCGTTCGCGAGACGTGACGACGAACTGGGCCGCGGGCGCACGATCGATCCATGCGCCGAGGGTTGCCGCGGCGTGCTCGACGATCTGTTCGAAGTTGTCGAGCACGACGACGAGCGGGCCGCGGCCCGCGAGCGCGTCCCCGATCTGCCTGGATGCGTCGATCCGCGTGCGGCTCATCCCGAGCGCGACACCGAGCGCGCGTCCGACCGCGGCGCAGATGTCGCCTGCGTCTTGCGCTTCGGTCAAGTCGCAGAACGCGAAAACCCGCGACGACAGATCGTGCGACGCGGACTCGCGTGTCGACGCGAGGCGTTGGACGATCCGTGTCTTGCCGATCCCGCCGGGTCCCGTGACGGTCACGAGGCGCTCTCCGCTGGCGACGAGCCCTGCGAGTGTGTCCAGATCACGCTCGCGCCCCACGAATGAGTTCGGCGAGTCGACGACCTGCATGATCGCCCGCGGCGCAGACGGCGAACGGTGAACGGAAGCAGTCCCCGGAGGAGGTCGCGAGTGCCGAGGCTTCGCCACGATGGCGTCGATTCTAGCCGGTCCGGACTCCCGCTGACGCGCGGAAACTCAGCGTTTCAGCGGATCTCACGCATCGACGGACGCGTCGGCTTGCGGGGCGGCGCCTTGAGGTCAAAATCGCTGTCGCCCAGCAACGGTACGCTCGTCGCGTGGGATTTCGGATCGAGAAGCCGGAATTCCGCGAGCAGCTCTCGCTTCAGCCTCCAGCCGTACTCGAACGCGGCGGGCCCGGCGGCCAGGATGATCGTGAACGCGCGAAGAAAATCTGTGAAAGTCGACGAAACCGATCGCGCGGTCGAGGACCAGCCGCCGTCTTCGAACGCCTCGATGATCGTCCCTGCGCCCGCCGTCGGATCGAGCGCAATCATGTCGTCGCCGTTGATCAGCGAAGCGACCACGGGCGTCACGCGATCCCAGAACGCACCAACCTTTGCGCGTTCGCCAGCGTCGTCGTGAACGCTTTCGTCCTCCGCATGGCGCCACGCGAGAAACCGCTCCGACACTTCGCCGCTGGCATCGGCCAGATCCCGTGCAGTCACGAACACTACGTCGCCTTCGCGGTTTTCCAGTGCGACGACGCGCGATAGGAATCGGCGATAGTCGGCGGGAAGCGACCGTGAGGCGCACACGCGCGCGACCGTCTCGGGCGGTACATCGCCCAGTTCGAGCCGCCACGACGTTCGCCGAATCGATGTCGCGATCCGATCGAGAAGTTCGTCGACGTTCAGCGATTCCATGCGCGCGCGGAGTGTGAGCCCGCCCACGGTGACTGTAAAGCGCGGGCTACGCGTCGCGCTCGTCGTCTGCGCGGCGCCGGCCGGCCGACTCGATCCGCACGGGTCCGCCCGCCATCAAGCGAGTCACTTCGGCCACCGAGCGCCCCGTGAGTTCCGCCACGAGCCGCCCGAGAAACTCAGGGCGCACGGCGAGCGCGCGATGCGTGTCGTCCTTCGTTGAGACCGCGGCGTACCCCGATTGTGGATCGACGTCGACGTGAGTCACTCTCGCCGGCGCGAGTTGGAACAGCGTGGGCGCGTCTGCGTCCGAACTCGCGCGCCAGACCGCCGCGAGCAGCTTGCGCGGATCCTCGGGCGGTGATGGAAACTCGACCGCAGCGTCGATCGAGGGAGCAGCGTCGGAAGCCGGATCGACCGCGGGCTCGGGCCCGGCGTCCGACCCGGGGGCCGGGGGGAGGGGATCGGAGGTCATGTGCGGGCGGTTCTTGCACGAATCCGGGGGCGATTGAAGTGCCGGCCGACACTCAAGTCGGCGTACGTTCGGCGGTGGTTGGTCCCGTGGTTCGTGTCCCAATGCGCAGAGCGCGGTGTACCTGCGCAGCCCGCGGTGTACGATCCCTGCCGCCCACTCTCCGCCGCAGGCCACGCATGACGCTTCGAGACGGCACATCGACTTCCGCGGATCTTCCGGCCCTGGCGCAGGTCCGCGGTACGACACGGATGCAGGCGTACCTCCGCGACCTCGGATTTCACCAAGACGCCGAGTGGTGGTCGCCCGACGCGATGGTCGAAACGTTGGCCACGCGCCGAGTGACAGACTGGGACGTTCTTGCATCGATCGAACGCGACTGGGGAGGACTCCTGTCGCGTACCGCGAGGCAGGTTGGCCTCGGACCGTCGTGGATCTTTGCGCACGAGCGCGAGCTGCGAGAAAAGGGGCATGGAAGAGTCGAGCCGCCAGACGTGGCGTCTCCTGCGTGGCCGTGGATTGCCCGCGCCGGCGTGGAGCTGTGCCTGGTCGCAGCGTGGGACGAGCGCGGCGATCACGATGGCATGGTCGACCGCGCGGGGGCCGTCTACCTTTGGGACGAGGAGTTCGGAGAACTCTCGCACCGTGCCGACTCGATTCTCGCGATGTTCGAAAAGCGAGCGCTCAGCGCGGAAGTGAATCGCGCGTGGGGGTCACTCACGCGGTTGTCGATCGACGTCGACGACGCGGCAGGACTCGCGTTGCATTTCGGCGTCGCACGAGTGGTCGAAGCCTCCGACGGCGCCGGTGCGGAGTACGTCGGCCCCGGTGTCTGGGTTCGATCCCGCGCGGCGTTCCTGGGACGTCGCGCGCGCACGGAAATCGTCGCACGCCGCGTGGACGACACTGTCTCTGCGGCGCAGTGGCTGCGAGATCGGTGGCCCGACCGGCGCTTGTCCATTCGCACCGATCTCAGTGAGGGATGGCAGCGCTTCGAGGCGCTGCGGGACGCGGGCGTTGCGGACGTTTGCGAGACGCGGTGACCGACAAACGTTGACGTCGACGTTGACCTTGAAGTTGACGTTGACGCTGACCTCAACCACAACCTCAACACCACCTTGAACCCAAACGCTGCTCACATCATCTTCGTGAGCATCGCAACGATTCCCTCGAGTAGGTCGATCCCCCGCGCGTACTTCTCGTCGTCGACAATCTTCATCACGTGCATTGTGTCCAGTGCGGCGGCTGCCTCCATCGCCGATCCACGCGCCTGTGCGTAAAATCGAGCCTGGTCCGCGGGCGTGCGGCGACCAGCACCCTCGGCGATGTTGAGCGGCTGCGACTGCGCGGCGCGAAGCAGTTGATCCGCGATGTCCGCGTGTCCCTTCCGCAACTCGCCGATGACTTCCATCGTCGCGGCGACGAACTCGATCGAGCGCTGATAAACGCGCAGCCGCTGGAAACTCAGCATGGCTCACGTATCGGATGTTCTCGACGAGAGTTGCGTTCTGGCGGCGTGAAGGGGCCGCGGGAGGTGTTGAGGTCGACGGTGGGGTTGAGGTTGAGGTTGAGGTCAGTGTCAGCGTCTAGGTCAGCGTCAAAGTCGACGTCAACTTCAACGAACGTCAACGTCATCGTACTTCGCGGAAGCGAGTCTAGACGGGCACGACTCCGTGCTTGCGGCGCGGTCGCAACACGGCCTTCCGCTCCGACAGATCCAACCCCCACGCCAGCGCGCGCCGCGTGTCGCGCGGGTCGATCACTTCGTCGACGAGGCCCCAGCCGGCGACCTTGTAGATGTCGATGTTGCCCTGCAGCATGTCGACGATCTGCTTCTTCACTTCGGGTGGCGGTTCCACACCGCCGAATAGCTTCGGCGCTGCAATCCCAACCATCCCCTCGGCGCCCATCACGCTGATCTCGGCGCCCGGCCACGCGACGATCAGGTCCGGCTCGTACGCCCGGCCGCACATGACGTAGTACCCCGCGCCGTACGCCTTGCGCAGTACCACCGTGATCTTCGGCACCGTCGCGCTGCTCATCACGTGCAGCATCTTCGCGCCGTGGCGGATGATTCCCGCGTGCTCCACTTTCGAGCCGACCATGAATCCCGGCGTGTCTTGCAGGAAGATCAGCGGAATGTTGAACGCGTCGCACACTTGGATGAAGTGCGCGCCCTTGTCGGCCGCGTCGATGTCGACGATTCCGCCCAAGTGCATCGGGTTGTTCGCGACGATGCCGACCGAGCGCCCGTTGATGCGCGCGAGGCACGTGACCAGGTTGCGGGCCCAGCGCGGCTTGACGTCGAGAATCTCACCGTGATCGACGACGGCGCGAATGACTTTGTACACGTCATACGCACGTCGCGTGCTTTCGGGAACGATGTCCAGCAGCGACTCTTCGCGACGATCGATGGGGTCGGTGCACGGCCGCACGGGCGCGGGCTCGTCGCAACTGGCAGGGAAATACGACAAGTACTGACGCACGAGCGCGACACACGCTTCGTCGCTCTCCACTTCGCAGTCGGCGACGCCCGAGAGTTCGGCGTGCACTTTCGAGCCGCCGAGATCCTGCTCGGCGATCTCCTGACCCGTGACGGCCTTCACGAGCGCCGGCCCCGCGAGCGCCATCGATCCGATGTTCTTCACCATCGGAACGAAGTCCGCGAGCCCGGGAATGTACGCCGTCCCCGCCGCGCCCGGGCCCACCATGGCCGCGACCTGCGGAACGACGCCCGACATGATCACCTGCTCGCGAAACAAGTGCCCTGTCCCTGCGAACTGTGAAATCAGATCCATGTGACGCGACCCGGGATCGATCCGCGCGCCACCCGAGTCGATGAACCACACGATCGGGTGACGCCCCTTGAGCGCCATCTCGCGAAGCCGCGTGACCTTCACTTCGCCCGTCTCGCCGATGGACCCACCTTTCACCGTGAAGTCGTACGCCGCCGCGCACGTGATCCGTCCGTCGACGCGGCCGAATGCCGTCACGACCGCGTCGGCCGCTGGTTTGTCGGTTCCCTCGGGACCGGCCGCCAGGCCCATCTGCGTTCCGTGAAGCCCGATTTCGAAATACTCGCCGCCGTCGAAGAACTTTGCGAATCGCTCCCGCGCAGTGAGTTTGCCGCGGTCGTGCTGCCGGCGAATCTTGTCCTCGCCGCCCATCGCGCGCGCTTTCGTTCGGCGTTCCTCCAGATCTGCAACCCGTTCACGCATCGTCGCCATCGTCGCTACCTGCCTGTCCATTGCGGCGCGCGTTTTTGTGCGAACGCCATGAGTCCCTCGCGCGCATCGTCGGTCTGCAACAGTTCGTACAACTGGTCACGCAGCCACGGGAGCGCTTCGGCCAACGCGAGATCGCCAACGGTGGCGTACGCGGAGAGTCCGCGCGCGATCGCGGTCGGTGACTTCTGCGCGAGATCGTTCGCGAGCGAGTCGACGGTGGCGTCGAGTTCGCTCGCCGGAACGACGCGATTGAGCAACCCCAGCCGTAGCGCTTCGTCTGCGGGAATCTTCTGCCCGAGCAGCATCATCTCGAGCAGTCGTCGCCGCGGCATCGTGCGAGCGAGCACGGCCATGATCATCATCGGGAACAGGCCCACGTTGATCTCCGGCGTGCCGAGTTGCGCTTCGTCCGCCGCGATCGCGAACGCGCTCGACGCGACCAGTCCCAGACCGCCACCCATTGCCGCGCCGTGTACGCGCGCGATGATCGGCCGGGTGCATCGAATCATGGCGAGCAGCAGATCCGCGTAGTCGCCGCGAAGCGACAGCGGATCGCTCCCGGTGGTCGCATCGCCGGACATCTGTCCCAAGTCTCCGCCGGCACAGAACGCCTTGCCTTCGCCGGTGAGCACGATGACTCGCACATTCGCATCGGCCTGCGCGCGATCGAGCGCGTGCAGCAGCTCGTTGATCATTTCCGGACCGATGGCGTTCTTGCGCTCCGGCCGGTTCAGCGCGATGCGAGCGATCGAGCCTGTCGTCGAGACGATCAGCGTGTTGAACACGTCGAGCCCTCCGTGCAGCGGTCGAAGCGATCTGCCCGGGCGACTTTGATACTCACTTGAGCCCCAGCATCGCCCGCGCTTCGTCGGGCGTGGCCGGCGTGCGTCCAACGTCCCGCGCCATCTGCACCGCCTTCGCGCACAAGTCTCCGTTCGACCGCGCCATCTCGCCGTTCGGGAGATAGAAGTTGTCTTCGAGGCCGACGCGAACGTGTCCGCCGAGCGACAGCGCCGCCGCGCACAGCATCCACTGCTCGCGCGAGATGCCGATGACCTTCCACGTGCTGCCCGGCGGTAGATTCTCGGCCTGAAACGCAAGATGCCGCGCCGTGGCCTTCAAGCCTCCCACGACGCCGCAGATCAGCGAGAAGTCGAGCGGCGCCCGCAGCAACCCCATGTCGAGCAGCGGCTCGGTCGAGTGGACGTGGCCCGTGTCGAAGCACTCGAGTTCCGGCTTCACCCCGGCCGTGTTCATCATCTCGATCAGGTATTGGATGTCGTCGAACGTGTTCTGGAACACGAAGTTGAACACCCAGTTCTTCCGCTTCGGGTTGTACTTGGCGTAGTTCATCGAGCCCATGTTCAGTGCGCCGATCTCGGGCTTGTACAGCCGCACGTGCTCGGCCTTCTTCTGTTCGGGATCGATCGTGCCCGTGGAGAAATTCAGGATCAGCGGGCACACCGCACGAATCGCGTCGCCGATCGCGCGAAAGCGATCGGGCGAGTACGTCGGCGATCCGTCGTCGTCCCGCGCGTGAATGTGCACGACCGCGGCCCCCGCGTCGTACGCGCGCTTGGACTCGCGCGCGTAGTCCTCGACTGTGTACGGAATCGCCTCGCACTGCGCGCGGGTCGTGACGGCGCCGGTGAGCGCACACGTGATGATCACCTTGTCGTTCGTGCTCATGGATTCCCCTTTCGGCCGTCGAGTTCGCTTCGAACGTGACGTTCGAGCTTTCCAAGAATTCGCATCAAGCTTTTCTGTTCCGTGTGCGGCAGGGCTTCGAGCGCGTGGCGGAACGTCTGCATCGGCTCGATCGGGATGCTCTTGGCCAACGCGCGACCGTGCGGCGTCAGTCGGATCAGGATCACCCGACGGTCGACGTCGCTCCGTTCGCGCCGGACGAGCCCGGCGGTCTCCATGCGGTCGATGATGCCGGTCACGGTGCTGTTGTTCGCAGACATCCGATCCGACAGCGCCGTGAGCGACAAGTCGCCGATTCCCGCGAGCAGCTTGATCACCGCGAGTTGTGGACCGGTAAGGTCATGTGCCCGCGCGGCATCCTTCGTGAGCCGTCGACTCTCGGTGTAGAGAAAGATCAGCGTCTCCACGATTCGGTCGAGCGCCCGCTTCGATGCGTCGTCCGAGAGTGCCAACAGTCCCGTCATTTGTTTCGCATGCGAAATAATACGACGCGAATCAATTGGCAATGCCCTCGTTGTGATCGCCGGGCGATCTCACGCTTGGACGCGACACAGGGGTTGGAACGCACGGGGGGGAATGCTAGCGTCCCGAACGCCGCAGGGGGCTTCGTGCACCCAACGGCCCAGCGGAGGATTCATGAAGAGGTTTGTGGTCGTGCTTGCGCTCGCGAGTTTGGCGGTCGGGACCGTCACGGCGATGCCGCGGGCAGCGGAGGCACAGACGCGGCGCCCGGTGACCGCGTTTCCGCAGGGAATGATCGGAATGGGCCTGCTCGGCGGGGAACTCGTCGTGATGATTCAAGGCGCCGCAGGTTTGCGCGCGCGGTGGGCCTACATCGTATTCCCGCTGCTCGGAATCGCTGGCGGTGCCATCGGCGGCTACTTCGTCGACCAAGCGCTCGACGGTCCCGAGCCGATGGCTCCCGCCATGCGCACGATGACCAACGGCCCCGCTGAGATTTCGACCGGACTGATGATCGCGGGTCTCGGCCTTGTGATTCCGAGCATCATCATGTACGCGACTGCGACGTCGTACCGACCGGATGACTCGAACCGATCGGACGACAATGCGCCGGCGAACGAGCCACTGGAAGAAAGCGCAACGGATCGACCGGGGGCGGCCGGCGGGACGCCGGGAAGCGGAAGCGGGAGCGGAACGTCGGGGACGGGAACGGGAGCGGGAACGGGCAGCGGAACGACGCCGGCGCCGGCGGGCGGAACGAGTGGCGGGACGGGCGGAGGAACGGGCGGTGGCACGCGGCCGCCGACGAGCTACGTGCCGTCGGGATTGTTCAATCGAACGGCCGCGGGCGCGTGGCAATTCGGCATGCCGAATGTCGGAATGGTCGCGTCGTACGGGCTCGAAGAGCGGATGCACTTCAACGCCCCGGCCACGACCGAGTGGCGTTTCAATCTGATCAGCGGGCGGTTTTAGGGGAAGTCGACAGTCGAGAGTCGAGAGTTGAGAGTTGAGAGTCGGAGCGCGCGGAACTCTCGATGCCTCGGACGATTGATTTCTGGTTCGACTACAGCTGTCCGTTCGCGTACCTCGCGAGCACGCAGATCGAGGCGATTGCAGAGCGCTCGGGGGCGGCCCTGACGTGGCAGCCGATGCTCCTCGGCGGTGTGTTTCGCGCGCTGGGCACCGCGCAGAACTTGTCCGAAGTGCTGTCGCCGCCGAAAACGGCGCACAACAACGCCGACATGCTGCGGTGGGCCGAGGTGTGGAACGTTCCGCTGCGCAAGCCCGCGGCGCATCCGATGCGAACGGTCGAGGCGCTGCGCGCGACACTGGCCACGGGAATCGACCCTGCCGTCGTGCACGGTTTCTACCGCGCGTACTGGGTCGAGGGTCGACCGCCGTCGGCGCCGGACACACTTCGCGACGTGCTCACGCGCGCGGGGCACAACGCCGACGCAGTCCTCGCGCGCATCGGTGACGACGTGATCCGTGACGATCTGCGCAGTCGCACGGACCGGGCGATCGCGCTGGGAGTCTTCGGCGCGCCCGCGTGTATCGTGGACGGCGAACGGCTCGTGTGGGGTCAGGACCGCCTGCACTTCGTCGAAGGCGTTTCGCTCGACCGCGCGTATCCTCGGCCCGAAGGAAGCGCCACGATGCCGCACACGCTCGAGATCTACTGGGACTTCAGCTCACCGTTTTCGTACCTCGGCTGCACGCAGGCCGAAGCCCTCGCGAAGCGAACGGGCGCGACGTTGGTCTGGCGACCGATGCTCCTCGGTGCGGTGTTCAAGGCCATCGCGCAGCAGGAAGTTCCGCTGTTCACCTGGGCGGACGCGAAAAAGAAGTTCTACTTCGACGACATGAACCGCTGGGCGGAGTACTGGGGCGTTCCGTTCAAGTTTCCATCGACGTTTCCGGTCAATACCGTCAAGGCCCTTCGCCTGTACCTTGCATTGCCCGAGGCGCAGCGCGGCCCGTTCCGCGATGCGGTCATGCGCGCCTACTGGGCCGAGGATCGGGACATCAACGACGACACTGTGCTTCGCGAAATCCTCGGCGCGGACGCCGATGCCGCGTTCGAGAAGACCCGCACGCCCGAAGGCAAGCAAGCACTCTTCGAGGCGACGCAACGTGCTGTCGACGCCGGCGTGTTCGGTGCGCCGACGTGGGTCGTGGATGGAAAAGAGTTGTTCTGGGGTCAGGATCGCATCGTGCTCGTCGAGCGCGCGCTGATGCGGTGAGGCCGCGGCGCGTCTTCGTGCTGCACCGCCTGCGTGTCAGTGCCCGCGGCCTCGGCCATGATCGCCGCCGCCGCCACCGCCGCGGTGATCGTCATCGTGGCCGCCACCGCGTCCATGCCCCCAACCGCCGCCGGCCGGAACCGCGACGACCGCGCCGCCAGGGCCCGCAGGTACCACCACGACGGCTCGGCCGCCGCCGCCCCAGCGACCGGGCACAAATCCCCACCGACCGCCGCGCGCTTCCCATCGCGCGGGCACCCAACTCACTCCTGCACTCGGAGCCGCGGCCCATTCACCGCGCCGCCACGCCCAGCGCCCACCCCACCAGTGCCAGTGACCTCCACGCCACGCGAAGCCCGGTCGGGGTGCCGGCGGTGGCGTCTCGACTTGTGGTGGTGGCGGAGCCATGGCGACCAGGGGCGCGTCGTTGGCGATCACGACCTGCGCCGTCGGCATGACGGGTGCCGCGATGACGACCGTGGGATTCGGCGGCGTGATCGCGATGCGTGCAACAGGCGCCGCGGGCGCGACCATCATCACGGTCGGCGCAGCTGGAGCTGCAATCACGACGGGTCGAACCGCAGGCACTGCAACGGCCACGGCGGGTGCCGCGACACCGACGGCGACCGGACGCGCGGGAACTGCGACGACTGCCGTCACGGGTCGCGCGGGAACTGCAACGACCGCAGTTGCGGGTGCGCCGCCAACGACGACCGAGCCTGCCGGCGCTGCGACGACCGCCGTCGTGGGCGGGGGCCGGCCGCCGATGTTTACTTGAACGCTGCCGGAGACGTGCACTTGCGCGACAGCGACGCCGGACGCGGTGAAAACCGCGAGGGACGCTGCAATGAGGCTGGGTCGATGACGCATGGGAATCACTCCGTTCGAACTGGATCGTGTGCTCGGTCACCCGTTGGGACGGTCGGCGGGTGGAGTCTATTCTCGCGACGGCGGCGGGTCGAGAGATTCAGCCGACGTTCGAACGCATGATTTCCAGCAAATGATCCGAATGGCGTTCGGCTGCGCTACGATGGCGATCAGGAGCCGCGAACGTGCCGACGACGACGCAACGTGAGCAACTCGATGCGCTCCTCGCGACCCTCGTGAGCCAGCATGGCGAGCCCGACGCGGCGCTCGACGCGACCATTCGCGGAGACAGCCCCGTCTCGACGTCGCCCCCACGCGCTGCACCCGGGGTCGCGACGTCGTCGAAAGCTCACCCACTTGGCGCCGTGCTGCCCGGGATTTCCATCGCCGAGTCGCTGGGTGCGGCTGCGGGAGATGCAGACGGAGCGCGTGCCAGTTCGCCCGTGCGAACCGCGGACATTGTCGTGCGCAAACTCTTGGGCGCCGGTGGCATGGGCATGGTGCATCTCGGGTACCAGCGATCCCTGGATCGCGACGTCGCGATCAAGCGTGTGCTGGATCCCGGCGCAATGCCCGCGGCCGTCGCCGCGCTTCTCTCGGAGGCGACGACGTCGGGGCGGCTCGAGCACCCGAACATCGTTCCCGTGCACTCGCTCGGAATGGACGATCGCGGATCGCCGGTGCTGGTGATGAAGCGTGTCGAGGGTTTTGCGTGGCGCGAGCTGATCCGCGACGCGCAGCACCCGCACTGGACAGCGCTGGGAGGCTCGGCGGGAGACCGTCTCGTTCGGCATCTCGAAATCTTGTCGAGCGTGTGCAACGCGCTGCATTTCGCGCACAGCCGCGGCGTTGTTCACCGCGACGTGAAACCCGACAACGTCATGATCGGTGAGTTCGGCGAGGTCTACGTTCTCGACTGGGGCGTCGCACTTCGCCGCGATCTCATCGCCGCCGACGCGCTGCCGCAGACCGTTGGCACGCCGGTCTACATGGCGCCGGAGATGGTCGCGGGTGACCCGCGAGAAGTCGACGAGCGTACGGACGTGTATCTTCTCGGCTCGACGTTGCATGAGGTGCTAGTAGGCACGTGCCGGCACGACGCGCCCGATCTCCACGCGGCGCTCACGTCGGCGCTGCTCTCGGAGACGTTTTCGTACGACGCCTCTGTCCCTGCGGAGCTGGCGCAACTTTGCAACGACTCGATGCATGTCGAACCGTCTCGGCGACCAGCGACCGCCGAGGCGTTCCGTCGCCGGATCGACGACTTCTTGCGGCACCGCGGGTCGCTCGCATTGAGCCGGGCAGCGGACGACGTCTTGTCCCGCGCGGTCTCGATCGCGTCGACGGACGGACTCGTGCCCGACACGTCGAATCGCGCGGACGTCGGCCGTCAGTTGACCGAAGCGCGATTCGGCTACGTGCAAGCCTTGCGCGAATGGCCCGAGAACGCCGCCGCCCGGAGCGGACTGCAACGCTGCATCGAGGCGATGATCGAGCGCGAATTCGAACAGCGAAGCCCGATTGCGGTCCGCTCACTGCTTGCCGAGCTGCCCGAACGCCGTCCGGAGATCGAGCGCCGGCTGGAACAGCTCGAGGCGGAGATCGCCTTCGCGCGCGAGCGGGACGAGCAACTGCGGCGGCAGGCCATCGAGCAGGACTCATCGGTTTCGCTGCGTTCTCGAATGCTCGTGCTCGTTGGTATTTTTGCGGCATTCATTGCAACGAGCGTCGATGCAACCCGACGTGAACTCCGTACCGGACTTCCCCCCCCCATCCGAGACTCGCTGCGATTCGATGCGATACTGATCGCGCTCGTGGGGCTGGGGATTTTCCTCGGTCGCCGAAAATTGCTCGTGAACGAGGTCAGCCGTCGAATGACATGGGTCGGCGCGTTGGCGATTGCGTTTGGCTGCATCAGCGACGTGTTCGCGGCAGCGCGCGGGCTCGACAGTCGAATCGCGAGCATGTACGCGATGCTCGTGCTGGCCGCGGGATTCGGTGTCGCCGGCGTCACGCTCATGCGTGGACTTCTCGTCGCAGCGGCGTCGCAATTCGTCGGTGCCTGTGTCGCAGCGCTCGTTCCTTGGCTTGCGACCGTTGCAGGAACGTTTGCGATGATCACGTCGATCGTCACCGTCATGCTGATTTCGCTGCGCCACGCACGCGGGAGCCACGAACGCGTCGCGGGGCGTGCGCCGTGACCACACCGATTTCTCAACGCGCGCAATTGCTCGACGAGCGGCTGGTTTGGCTGCGCGATGCGATCGCACAACTGGAGCGCGACGAGAAGCGCAGTCCCTGGTACCTTTCATCGGCGGTCCTCGCGATTCCGGTTTGGTTGATCTGGGGGCCGTGGGCCGCGACGCTGGCGGCCGCGGGCGCCGTGCTCCTCGCGTGCGCGAGCTGGTACATCGCTCGCGGGCATCGGCACGAATACGAAAACGAGATCGAAGTCGTACGCGAGCATCTCAGCCGGGAGACCGGCCGCAGCGTGGAGGAGTCACGATGAGCAATCCGTCCGGGGGAACGATGAAGTTGTACTACTGGCCCAGCATCCAGGGGCGCGGCGAGTTCATTCGCCTCGCGCTCGAAGACGCCGGCGCGGAGTACGTCGACGTTGCGCGGCTGTCTGAGGCCGAAGGCGGGGGTCCCAAGACCATCATGGCGATGCTCGGTGCGGATCGGGAGGGTCCGCCGTCGTTTGCTCCGCCGATGCTCGAGGTGGATGGCCTGTTGCTGTCGCAGTCGGCGAACATTCTCCAGTACATCGCGCCGCGGCTGGACCTGGTGCCGGAAAGCCAATCCGGGCGAGCATTCGTGCATCAATTGCAGCTCACGGTGGCCGACTTCGCGCTCGAGTCGCACGATGTGCATCACCCGATTTCCAACGCGCTCTACTACGATGACCAGCGTGTCGAGGCTGCGCGTCGCGCACCGTTCTTCATCGCCGAGCGCATTCCGAAATACCTCCGGTACTTCGAGCGCGTGCTGCGAACGAATCGCGAAGGTGGCGGCCACGCGCTCGTCGGCAAGGAATGCACGTATGCCGATCTGTCGCTGTTTCAGTTGTTGACGGGCCTCGGGTACGCATTCCCGAACGGACTCGCGCGAATCAAATCCGAGATTCCTCTCGCGCTCGCGTTGCGCGAGCGAATCGCCGCGCGGCCGCGGCTCGCGGCGTACCTCGCGTCGCCGCGACGCATCCCGTTCAACGAGAAGGGTCTGTTCCGGCACTATCCCGAGTTGGATCCACCAACACCTTGAGCGTCCCGCGCTGCGCGGCATGTGCGAACGCGCGCTCACCGTCCGTCAGTGCGTACCGTGAGGAGATCAGCGGCCGTGGATCGACGGCACCTCGCGTGAGCGCGTCGATCGCCGCCGCGATGCTTCCGCACCGCGAACCGACGACTCGCACCTCGTGAACCACGACGGGCGAGAGATCCACCGATGTCTCGCCCGCGACGGTGGTCTTCAAGATCAGCGTGCCGCGGGGCGCGACCCAGCCGAGGGCTCGGCGAAGCCCCGTAGCGCTTCCGGTGGCCTCCACGACGACGGGCGCGGGCGCGGGCGCGGCGTCATCCGCAGATTCCACGAGCGTCGTGATCCCGTGCGCGGACGCGAGTCGCAGTTTGTCCGCGTGGTGGCCGACGAGCGTCACATCGATGTCGGCGGAGCGGAGCGCGAGCGCGATCAACAGTCCCAGCTTGCCGTCGCCGACGACAATCGCACGCCGCGGGTCGTCGGGTCGGAACTCGTCGAGGACGTGAAGCGCGGCCGCGAGCGGTTCTGCAAACACCGCGGCGTCGTCGGGAACAATGTCGGGTACCGCAACGAGGCACCGTTCCGGAATCAGGAATTCGTCGGCGAGCGCCCCCGGACGACCGACGATGCCGAGCACCGTACGCTTCGCACAGTGATGCCCGTTTCGAAGCACGCACTCCTCGCAGGCGCCGCATCCGGCGTTGATGTCCGCCACGACGCGACGACCGAGCCATGCGGGATCGTCACATTCGTCGACCACACCCACGAACTCGTGCCCGAGCACACCGCGATGCGCCATGTATCCGCGCGCGATCTGCAAATCGGTGTCGCAAATGCCCGCGAGCCGAACCGAGACCCGAGCTTCGCCGCGCGGCCGTGGTGGGTGCGGGAGGTCGTTGGCGAGTCTCACGGCGCCGTCAAACACGAGTCCGCGCACCGGCGAACGCTAGAACGCTTCGGGGCGGGCAGGGAAGAGCGTCGTCAGCGCGGTGCGCGCGTGGCCAAGCCCCGAGTGTGCGCGCCCGGACGTCCGCGCGCCCGGCCACCCGCGCGCCCGGCCGCTCAAAGCGGCGGGCTGACGTTGACCGCCTCGCCGTCGCGAGGCTTCCCGTGCGCGCGGTGCGAGCGCGATTGAACTCCCCACCGCGAACCTGGGAAGGGCCGCGCAGGCGGCCCGGTCAAACGTAGCCGGCCGATTCATCGGCCCGGGTACCCATTCATCGGCCCGGGCCCACGCTCATCGGCCCGGGCACGCGCTCTTCGGCCGCGCAGAGACCGTTCACCTCGGGTGACAGCGTGAGTCCGGCCCGCACAGCGCGCCCATCGGGCACGTGGGCCGGCTGAGCACCGGATTGCAACCGCATGCGCCGAACGGCACGCACGGACCGTAGCAAGCGCTCATCACCGACGGACCGTTCCCCGCGCTGCACGTCGGAGGAACTTGATTGCACACGACCTCGAGCGGATCGCACGAGTACCGACAGCACAGTGGCGAGACCGGTCCGCTCGGTCCCACGCACGCACCCGACGGGTCGATCGAGGTTCGATCCGGGCAGCCGATGACGCCGTCGGTCGGTGCGTCCATTGGCTGCACGACGTCGACGGGCGGGCCCGCGTCGATGCACGCGAGCAACGTGCACCCTGCGAGTCCGTTGTGGCACGAGCACGAGTTGCATCCGTCGCCGGCGGGACACGACTGTCCCTCCGCGCAGAACTGACCGTTGGGCAACTGACAGCCCGCGCCGCCGTCGACGCCGATCGCGTCGGGACTCGCGTCGCCGTTGGGCGCGACCGCGGCGCCGCACCCGATTGCCGCCAGGCACGCCATGGCGACCGCGGCCGTGGCCAGGCGGCGCTCGAGACGCTTGCACGATCGCAGAAAGATCTGGCGGAGCGCGATTCGCGTGAGCGGCGCGAGAACGAACGCGGCACCGCGCGGCTCGATCGCCATGGTCCATTCCAGACGGGTGCTTCCGCCGGGCGCGTCGTGGACTCGATAGTCCTCCGCGATCGCACGCGTCAGCGGCGACGACGCGCGCAAGACGGTGAACGCCATTCGTCGACCGTCGTCCCACGCGATGAACCGTTCGTCGAATGTCCCGAGCAGGTCGAGCGACACACTTCGTTCCGCACCGACGCAATGCGTCTTCGCCGAGGTCCATCGTGCCGTTCGCATCGTGAGAAACCACTGCGGCCAGCTCTCGGCCTCCGCAAGCGCGCCGAACACCACGGCGCGCGGCGCAGCGACGGTCGCTCCCACGCGAATGATGAGCCCCGCGCGATCGAAAAACGTGGAATCCTCGGCGCGCAGATCGTGCATCCCGAGAAGGTATCACCTTCGCGTCGCGCGACGATTGGACATCTCGCGACGCGAATCCTGGCCGCTCAAGCGGCTGGCTGTCGTTGACCGCCTCGCGGTCGCGAGGCTTCCCGTGCGCGCAGTGCGAGCGCGATGGAACTCCACACCGCGCACCTGGGAAGGGCCGCGCAGGCGGCCCGGTCAATCTCAGCCGGCCGATTCATCGGCCCGGTGACGGATCATCGGCCCGGTGACGGATCATCGGCCCGGTGACGGATCATCGGCCCGGCGACGGATCTTCGGCCCGGCGAACCGCCCTGGAACAACGCCGCCGGCCGATTCCCTGGCCCTGGTTTCGAACCCCTTCCCCCGAGTTTCCGACCGTGGTACCCCGTCCGGGTCCCCTATGGCCGCGGTGAACCTTCGCTCGTATGTGTTTCTCGACTCGCTGCAGCCGCAGCTCGCATCGTTCATTGGCAAGACGGCCCGCGGATTTCTGCCGATTCCCGGGATGGCGTCGCTGTGGGTCGAGATCTCCCCCGGCATGGCGATCAATCGGGTGACCGACGTCGCGCTGAAGGCCAGTCGTGCGGTGCCGGCGGTGCAGGTCGTCGAGCGCGCGTACGGTTTGCTCGAAGTGCACCACGAGGACAAGGGTCAGGTACTCGACGCGGGGCGTGCGATTCTCGCGGCGCTGGAGCTGAGCGAAGAGCAGCGCCTGAAGCCGAACCAGCCGACCAATCAGATCATTCGCGGGATCGAGCCGTACCACGCGCAGATCATCAATCGGAACTCGTCCGGCATGATGATTCTCCCCGGCCAGAGCCTCTGGATTTTCGAGACAGACCCGGCGGCGTACATCGTCCTCGCCGCCAACGAAGCGGAGAAGGCTGCGAACGTTTCGATCGTTCACGTGCAGCCGTACGGCGCGTTCGGACGATTGTATCTTTCGGGGCCCGAGGCCGAAGTGGACGCCGCCGTAAACGCCGCGCGCGGCGCGGTGGATTCCGTGGTGGGTCGGAAGCAAGAGAGCAAGCTCGATCGATGATGTCGTCTCGCAGCCAAACGCGCGGGCGAAGGTTTCACGAACGTAAACGCGAACGAAGGGATTGCAGACGATGAGCGACGCACTGGGGATCATCGAGACCAAGGGATTTGCCGCAGCCGTGCAAGCCGCGGACGCCATGGTGAAGGCCGCACGCGTGCAACTGGTCGGCTACGAAAAGGTCGGTGGCGGGTACACGTCCGTCATCGTTCGCGGCGACGTCGCAGCGGTGAAGGCCGCTACGGACGCGGGACAGCGCGAAGCGGAGCGCATCGGTGAGATGGTCAGCGTGCTGATCATTCCGCGGCCGCACGCGAACATCGACGAAGTGCTGCCGCTCGGCCGGATGACGGCGAAGTAAGGGAGACGCGACGTGCAGATTGCACGCGTCACCGGCACGCTCGTCGCCACGCGCAAGGAGCCGACGCTCGACGGGCTGAAACTGCTCGTCGTGCGTCCGTGCGACGTGCGTGGGCAGGCTACGGGTGCGCCGTTGGTGGCAGCCGACGGCGTGGGAGCCGGTGTCGGTGAGATGGTGCTCATTGCGGCGGGTTCGAGCGCGCGACAGACCGAGGCCACGCGCGATCGGCCCGTGGACGCAGTGATCATGGCGATCGTCGACTTGCTCGAAGTCGGCGACGAGAACACGTACACGAAGGGCGCCGCGGACTGACCGCGCGCGCGGGCGGATCAACACTCATGGCGACGCGCGACCTGCGGATCGACGAAATCGTTTCAGCGGTCGTCGATCGTCTTCGGAAAGAGGGGATCGGGGGATCCGCGAGCGCGCCGGCTGGCTCCGCCGCGCCGGCGATTCACATCAAGCGTCGGGGTGTATTCGACGACGTCGACAGCGCCGTGGCCGCTGCGCGCAAGGCGTTCGAGCAGTACGACGAGATGCCGCTCGCGACGCGGTTCGCGGTCGTGAAGGCAATGCGCGAGACGGCGCTCGCACATCTCGAGGAGATGTGCACACGCGCGGTCGCCGAAACCGGTCTCGGTCGCGTCGAAGACAAGCGGATCAAGAACCACGTTGCCATCACGAAGACGCCGGGTCCGGAGTTCCTCGAGTCCATCGCGTACTCTGGGGACAACGGCCTGGTGCTCATCGAGCGCGCGCCGTACGGCGTGATTCTCTCGATCACCCCGTGCACCAATCCCACCGAAACGATCATCAACAATGGGATTGGGATGGTGGCCGGCGGCAACGCCGTCGTGTTCAACGTTCACCCCGCCGCGAAGCAGACCAGTGCGTGGTACGTGTCGTTGCTCTGCGACGCGATCGTCAGCGCGGGCGGTCCCGAAAACCTCGTCGCATGCGTTGCGAATCCCACGATCGAGAGTGCGCAGGCTCTCATGAAGCACAAGGGCATCCGCCTCGTCGTCGTGACGGGCGGCGGCGCGGTCGTGCAAGAAGCGATGCGCTCGGGCAAGCGGGCCGTCAGCGCGGGGCCGGGCAATCCGCCGGCCGTTGTCGACGAGACCGCGCATCTCGAGCAAGCAGCCCGTGGAATCGTTGCCGGGGCGAGCTTTGACAACAACGTGATTTGCACGTGCGAGAAGGAAATCATCGCCGTCGCGTCGATCACGGACAAGCTCAAGGCCGAACTGAAGCGTTCGAACGCGTACGAGCTGAATTCCAGCGAGCTGCGTCAGATGGAGAAGCACCTCCTGACCAGCGACAACCACGTCAACCGCGAGTTCATCGGCAAGAACGCGAACATTCTACTCCGCGCCATCGGCAAGAGCGCGCCCGACGATCTGCGAATGCTGTTCGCAGAAGTCCCCGAGGAGCATCCATTCGTCCAGCACGAGATGCTCATGCCCATGCTCGGGCTGGTGCGCGCGAAGGACGTGGACGACGCGATCGGCATCGCACAGCGCGTCGAACATGGGTTCTGTCACACGGCGACGATGTGGTCGACGAACGTCGAGAATCTCTCGCGCATGGCCCGCAAGATCAACACGAGCATCTTCGTGAAGAACGGACCCAACTTCGCCGGCATTGGCGCGGGCGGCGAGGGCTACACGTCGTGGACGATCTCGAGCCCCACGGGGGAGGGACTCACGACCTGCCGCACGTTCACGCGCGAGCGACGGTGCACGCTGAAGGACTCATTCCGCATCGTGTAGCGACGGCGCCGGGCCGAGCCCGGGCGCGTCGATGTTTACGGTGGCGTTCAGGTTCAGGTTGAGGTTCACGTCAAGGTCGACGTCAGGGTCAACGTCAGCGTCAACGTCAGCGTCAACGTCAACGTCAGCGTATTCGTGAGCGTCGACGTGGTCGTGCTCGTGATCGAAGCGAAGACGGGACCCGTGTCGCGATCCACTCACGCCCGCGATTGACGCCGACGCCTCTCCACATGCACGCTTCGACCGCGTGACACGCCCCGCGATCATTCTCACTGCCGTCCTTCTCGCCGCATCGATCGCCGGCCCCGCGCGGCTCGACGCGCAAGACGCTGGCGGAGTTCCACGCGGCATGTCCTTCGCCGTCGTCAGCGACGTGCACACCGAAGGCTCGCTCACGCCCGCGCGGGCTGAGGAGTTGTTCGCCGCGAATTCGCCTTCGCTCGGCCGCTGTCGCTCCCATCTCACCCCCAGCGCCGGCGCGTCAGTGTTCACCCTGCAGCTGAACATCGACGTTGCCGGGCACGTGGTCGAGTCTTCGGTCACGCTGCCCGCGCAGCCGCTGCCGCCGGCCGTGGTGCAATGCATCGTCGCAGCGGCGCGCACGTGGACGGCGGGCGCGCTGCGTTCGGCGTCCATTGCGCGATTTCGAGTCGCGCTCGGACCGACCGTGCGGCCCCCCGCTGCGCGGCTCGGACCGGCAGGGCCGTGATTCGCAGCGGCCGCGCCGGCCAAGAGACTGTCGCCGAGATCCAACCGAGAGCGGGGCGCGCCCTGGACTCGCGCTCCCGAATCGTACGACCACGGAGCTTGCAGAACGTGTTGGCGCCAGACGGATTGACGTTTCGCACAGCGGCGCGAGCGCTCTACGGCGAGAGTTGCCCGAGCCGCGCGCAGCTCTGCGCGAGTCCGAGGTCGCACCCGCGGCGGTAGAACTCGGCCGCGCGCGCGCGATCGGGCGCTCCGAGGTGCCCGTTTTCGTACATCCATGCGATGCCGTTGCAGCCCAGCGCGAAGCGGGCGTCGCACGTGCGGGTGTAGACCTGCAACGCACGGGCATCGTCGCGCGCGGTCCCAAGCCCGTTGGCGTACATCCACCCGAGCGCGTCGCACCCCGCGAGGTCGCCCCCCTCGCACGCCGCGGTGTACAGCCGGAGGGCGCGAGCGTCGTCGCGCCGCACGCCGTGCGCGTTGTCTCGATACGCGTAGCCGGCGCGCACGCACGCCGCGTGGTCGCCGCGCGCGCACGAGATTTCGTCGGGCAGCTCGCTCGCGGCGGGGGCGGTGGCGGGGTCAGCGCCCGCGGTTGGTGGCGCGGCCGCGTCGGGCTGCAACTCGACGGCGACCGGCACCAGTGCGTTGGCGGACACGACGACCGCGCGGGTCGCCGTTCGATGGCCGGTCGCGCGTACCTCGATGGCGTGGGCGCCGAGCGCCAGCCGGTCGACCCGGAGCGGCGTGACGCCCGCGGCGCGGCCGTCGATCAGTACGGTGGCGCCGTCGCGATTCGCCGTGACGTAGACGCTGCCGGCGCTCGCGACCGTCGGGCGCGTGGGCCGAACGACTACCGGGCGGGCGGGGCAGCAGCCGTGCGGATCGCGTTGCGCCGGCGGACAGATGCGGCTGCAGTTCTGTGCCCGCACGAGGCGCGGCGCCGCGAGCAGGACCGCCAGGAGCGCGAGGCTCGTCCAACGCGCGCGACGGGGTTTCATTTGGCCGTCGAGGACGGGGTTGAAAACGCGCAAACGGTATCCAGTCGAGAGGGACGCGCGCGAGCGCCTCGCACAGAGTCGGAATCTGTACTCAATCGCCATCGTGAACACGGCAGATCCTACTGAGTTTCCCGATCCCCAGCTACATTGGCTAATTCTTGGACGGCATGCGCTGACGCTGTTGACCGAGTGGACCCGTCGCTCTCGGCCTGGCGCGTGCTACCGCGTCCGCGCGAATGGCTGACCGCCGCCCCGCCCACCCACCATCGCGGGGGCGCAGTCGTCCGAAGTAACCACGTACTCACCCACCAGCGCGTTGGCGTTGACCAGTGCAAGCGTGTACGTGTGCACGCGAGTGCAGCCGTTCGCCTGGCGCAGCACAAGGCGGCCGCGGACGCTGTTCGGCGCGGTGTACTGGCCCATGAACAGATATGCGTGGCCGTCGCTGGAGTGAAAGACGAACGTCAGCGTGTCGCCCTCTTGGTACATGAGCAGCGGTGAGCTGTCGCTGCCCCAGTGCCACGAGCCGCTGAGGTTGGACCCCGGAATCACGGTCGCGCCAGCCGGCACTCGCGTCCGCCCGGACGTTGGCATTGGGGTCCGCACCGACGCCGCTGCAACCGGGCAACAGCCGTGGGCGTCGCGAAGGGATGGCGGACAGTTTCGCGGGCAAGTCTGCGCCCCGCCGCCCCGCGCAGCGAGCAGCAGTCCAAACAAGACGCCGAATGTAGGCAGCGCTTGATGCACCGCCACGCTCGTACCGTGAGGCCCGTGGATTGTCCACGATGCGCCACGCCCCTACTGCATCGCGCGCTGGTCGACACGGCGGATCCTACGGAGTTTCAGGATCCGGAGCTACGTTGGCCCGTGCGCGTGCCGAGCTGCACCGGCGTCAGCACGAGCGAGATCGGGATCGGGTTCGCCCAACCTGGAGTACTCTTGCGACATGCGAACCCGCGCCATCGCGCTCGGCCTGTCGACCGCCGTCGCACTTCAGTTCGTGCTGCCCGCGCGCGGCGCATGGAGCCAGGCGTGCAACCGGAGTTGTCCGCCGAGCAGGCGCGACGCGCATGGATGCTGTCCGGTTCCGAGCGCACGTACCGGCGGCGGGGCGGCGTCGCGCGCGTCCGTGCCCGTCGTCGCCCGCGGCGAGCTGCGTACGCAGTGGACCACGTCGGACGCCGCGAACTGGGTGGAGATTCCAGGCCTCGTCGCCGTGCTCGCCACGCGCGGCGGAGCGGTCACGGTGCTGGCCAACCTGAACTTCAACACGGTGACGGTAGGCGCGTGGGCGAACTTCACGGTGTTCCGCGGCGAGCAGAACCTCGGGGACGCGCAGTGGGGACTACAGACCACCGGCGGCGGGCCCGCGGAGCAGAACCTTGCGGTCACCATCGCGATCGTGGATACGCCTCCGGCCGGCGACGCGCGGTACTCCGTGCGGGTGCGCGTCGGAGGGGGAACCTGCAGCATTTCGCAGCACAGCCCCGCGATCTTGAACGCGGTCGAGCTGCGCTGAACCCTGTTGGTCACCTCAGTGCCGACGGAGAGTACTGCGCGGCGTTGATGTCGAATCCCTCGCCGCATACCCGCGCACACGGCTCATGCCGGGTCGTGCCGAGCGGACCCGGCTGCCAGCCTCCGGGTACGATGGATTGAAAGAAGGGTCCCTCGACGATCTCACGTACACCGTGCCTTCTGGCATCGAGCTTCTCGAGTGCCTCCGGCAGGAGGGCGAGCACCGCGAGTGCGCCCGATCCCGGACGTGGCCTGTGGGGTGGATAGATGTTCCCAAGGTGGCAACAGGGCAGCACCAGTGCGCCGGCGCTGATGTACAGTTTCGCTGGCGCAGTCACCTTGCACCGAATCGGCGTCGACTCTAGATGTCGACGGTACGAGTCACGCGAGTGTCCCGATTCCGTCGCAGACCGGGCCGCATCGTTGCGAAAGCCGGCCGTGCGCGGCGCCGCGATCGTATACAGCGGCTCTCCCGATGGCGCGCGAACCTCGCGAGGCTGCGCACTCGATGGATCGTGCTGACTGAAGAAGCGCCCCGTTCGCTTCACGAAGAATTTGGAGAACCCCAGCTGCTTCGACCGCTCGATTGCGAGGTCGACTTGATGCTCATTGTGTTCGAAGACGATGAAGTCCCACTCGGCATTCCCGCCCGCCCGCACGAAGGCATCGACTGACGCCATGATGCGCGACCACGACGTGTTTCGGCGGTAGATGGCATTGGTGTCTTCGAGCCCATCGATTCCGAAGCGACAGTAGTCGACGAGGCCCGCGAGGTCAGTCCACCAACGCGCGTCGCGGCCACTGCCGTTCGTGTGAATGCCGAGCTTGACCGTCGCACTGCATGAACGGAAGTACGCGAGTATCGCCAACGTGTCTCGCGCAACCATCGGATCTCCGTAGTTTCCACAAAGGTAGATCGACTTGAGCTGACGTACGAAGTCGTCCGGAAAAATCGCACGGACGTCGGCAACCGAGAGGTCTTCGAGCGGGAGACTTGGGTTCACGGGGCCGCCGGACAGATTGCGCGGACACTGTGGGCAGGCCGCGTTGCATCGTGATGTCACTTCGAGGTGCACCTGTTCGATCGAAGCGAAGCGATACACAACGGCACCTCGCGCGCTTCGTGCTCAGCCGCCCGCGGCGGCGCGCGCGCGGCGCACGCAACGGAAGCCAACGAACTGCAGTTCGCGGTTGGTGTCGGCCGGGCACGGCCCCGTTGCGCACAGCGCGTCGCGATAGGCGGCGCCTTCAGACGGAGGGTTGGCCAGCGGCACCGCCAGCGGCAACCCGCGAACGGCGCGAAACGTCACGCCACCCGCCTGCACCCAGCTCTCGTTCTGCCCGGGAGTGTCGTCGCGGTAGAGATCCATCGTCCACTCGAGGGCGTTGCCCATCATGTCGAAGATCGCGCGGTCGTCGTCGCCGGGCGTCCGGTCTTGATCGCTCGTGAGCACGGCGATGGGGCGTGCGGCGGGCCCCTGAAACGCGTGGGTACTTGCTGTGTCGATCGTTTGTGTGCCCCATGCGTTCGGGCGAAGCTCCGTCCCCCGCGCTGCGAACTCCCACTGTTCCTCGGTGGGCAGGTTGCCGCTGAGAGAACGGCAGTACGACCGGGCGGTCTCCCACGGAATGCCCGTGACCGGCAGCAGCCGCCGCTGCGCAGCGTCGGTCGCCACCCACGCCGGCCGCGCGAATCGCATCGCGGAGTGAGCTTCGAGCCAGCCGTCCAACTCTTCCCACGTCACTTCGTGCTGCAAGATGTCATAGGGAGCGTCCGGAGAGAGGAACGGCCGCGTCGGCGCAGACCGGACCCCGCGAACCGAACGGTCGGCGGCGCGGGCGATGACGCCGAGTTGAATCGGCCGCGTCGGCACCGCGATGTGGATCCAGCGATTCCGTCCCGGCTGCGAGTTTGACGCCGCCGCGGCGCTGTCGGCGCGCGCGACTCCCACGGCGCTTGCGTCGGTCGTGCTGGGCGGGACCCTTGCGGATTGCACACCGCGCGGTCGCGCGGCGCCCGACGCTCTCGTTCGACCCATCTTGAAATACGCAGCTCCGCCGCCGAGCACGAGGACACCCGCGAGCATTCCGAGAATCAGCGCGTTGCGGCGCGAGGGTGCGGCCGGCGTTGCGGGAAGCGTCGTTACGGCCGCCCCGGTCGTCGTCGGCGCGCCAAACTGCGGAACCGCGTACGACGTCGAGGCCGCGAGATGACTCGCCGTCGAGTCTTGGGGCGGGGGCAACGTTGCGAGCAATCGCGACAGCGCCTCGCCAAACTCTCTCGCAGTGGGGAACCGGTCGGCGGGATTCTTTGCGACGGCGCGCCGCAGTACGCCTTCGAGGCCCGCGGGCACGTCCGCGCGACTGGCACGGAGCGCGGGCAGGTTGCCCTGGACGTGCGCGAGCATGTACTGCGCGAGGGTCTTCGGCGGGTCGTTCGGATGTGCGAACGGGTGGTACCCAAGCAACATCTCGAAGAGCCCCAACCCCAGTGCATACACGTCCGCAGCGGCGGTCGGCACGGCTCCGTTGCAGACCTCCGGAGCCATGAACGGCGGCGAACCGGGCATCGTGCCTTCCTGCGTCAACCGCGTCGAACGGCTCACGTCGTCCGCTACGCGCGCGATGCCGAAATCGAGGACCTTCACATCGCCGGCCGTCGTCAGGAACATGTTCTCGGGCTTGAGGTCTCGATGCACGATGCCGAGTGCATGCGCGGCCGCGACGCCCTCGCACGCACGCGCCGTCCATCGAACGGCGTCGTGCAATGGCAGCCCCTTGCCGCGTCGGCGCTCGATCAGTGTGGAGATCGCGTCGCCCTCGAGAAGTTCCAACTCCATCAGCAGGAGATTCGTCCCCGCGAACGACGTCGAACGCAGCCCGAAGAACTTCACAACTGCCGGATGATTCAGTTTCTCCAGGAAGAGCGCTTCTTCCGCAAACCGCCTTCCGAACTCCGGACGGGCCGAGTGCTCGGGCTTCACGATCTTGATCGCCCGTACGATGGAGGCGTTCAGGACGTTCTCGGCGCGAAAGACGACGGCCATGCCGCCTTCGCCGAGAAATGCGGTGAGATTGAAGCCACCGATATCCTGGCCCACCAGGTTACGAAGGTCGACGGTCACGCAGAGATCCTCTCGATTCGAGACGCTAGCATACACGACGTCGCGCGACCGGGAAGCCCGAGCCGAGCGCGGGCGCGCTGCTCGGCATTCCATTGCCCCGGCCGGCGGTGATAGGTTCCGCTCTCCGCCGAACGGACCGCCCCGCCATGGCCGCCAAGACGATCAACCCTTCGGTGCAATCTCTTGCGCAGCTCCGCGCGGCGCCCGCGAAGCTACGGCACGCCGGCGCCGTGCTGCCCGACGATCTCGAGGCCGAGGTCGACGCCTTCTTCGCGACGCCCGTCGCTGCGGTCGAGCGCGATGCAGCGCTTGCGTGGCTGCAGCGAGCGAGGGATGTCGCCGAGCGCGTCGCGGCGTTCGCGGAGGGCGAGGCCCACGGCGCGACGGCACGGAAGCTGGATCTCGGAGACGTCGCAAGCGTCCGCCGCGTTCGCCTGGAGGAACCGCAGCGAAGGGCCGAGCAGTCGATTGCGGCGATGAAGTCGCGTTTCGCTGGCGAGCGCGAGGTTTGGCGCGGTCGGCTGACCGTCCAAATCGGCAACCTGAATGACGAGATCGAACGAACGCTGCGATCGTTGAAGCAGACGGACACGCAAGAGAGTGAAGCGGACGGGAAGGTGACCGTTTCGCTCAACGCGTCGTGGCTCGAGTCGTTCGTGAAATGGAAGGTGAGCGCTCTGCGTGGCTGGGCGGATCATGTCGCGAGACTGCTGAACGAACGTCTCGCGGAACTCGTGTCCGCCGATCTCGATGCTCTGCGGGACGTGATCGGTCGCACTTCGGTCGTTCCGTCGCCGTCCGTCAAGCTGCCGACGTTCGAGCCAAAGGGCGCGGATCCTCCCCGTGAGTCCTATCCGCGTGTGTCAGGGATCGAGTCGTTTACGACGGTGTACCGTTCGTGGGGCGGCATCGCGAGCATGGCGGGTGCCGGCGCGGGCATCGTCGTGGCGGCCGCGATGCCGTCGCGTGCGATGGGACTCCGCGTGACCGTGTCCATGGTGTCCGTGGCGGCCGCGATGATCGCGGCCCTGTTTAGTGTGCGGCGCCGTACGAGGACGACGCTTGACGAGCGACGAGTCAAGGCCATCGACGGCCTGCGAAAGACGCTCGCCGCGGGCTTCAAGGCCGACGTCGATCGGTTCCAGGTTCTGATCAATCGGTTCGTAGGCGACTTCTCGACCGCGTATCAGAACCAGCTCGCGGACTCCATGAGCGGTCTCGTCACCGACGAGTTTCAGAAGCGCCGAGAACAGCTACCGGCCGAGACTTCGAAACTGCAACTGACCCTCGATGAACTCTCCGACCGCATTACACAACTGCGGCAGATCAAGAACGGACTGACGGGCACCGTTCTCGTCGACCTTCACGTGAAGAGGCGCGAGGTCGAGGCGCTTCCCAGCGAGTGAGGACTGTTCGATGACCAGGAACAACGACCGCACGCACACGGGGACCCGTGCAGCGCCGGAACCCCGCGGGGCAGCAACGGAGTACGAACCGTGCGAGGACCTCTGCGTCGTTGCGGTTCACTACAACCCGTGCCGATACGAGTCGCGCTCCAAGAATCTGCAGCTCTTCCTCGACAGCTTGAGGCGGTCTGGACTTTCACACGTCGTTGCGGAGTGTGCCTTTGGCGACGATGCCTGGGAGTTGCCGGCTGATCCGTGGATTCGGCACTTCCGTTCTCGCGATGTGCTCTGGCAGAAAGAGCGCCTGATCAACACGGTCGTGCGATCGCTGCCGCGACACATCCAGAAGATCGCGTGGCTTGACGGCGATATTCTCTTCTGCGAGCCCGATTGGGCGCGGCGCACGTCACAACTGCTCGAGTCGTTCCCGATCGTGCAATGCTTTTCGCATGCTGCGCGCCTCGCACCGGGTGAAATGGCACCGGCGCCCGACGCCCAGGTCGTCGAATCGTTCGCGGCCGTCCTGCGTCGGTCGCCTCGCGTGCACATGGACGGCGTGTACGACGCCCACGGTCATACAGGTTTCGCGTGGGCCGCGCGTCGGGAGTTGGTCGAATCGCGGGGGCTCTACGACGCCCACGTCGCGAGCAACGGAGATCACCTGATGGCCCACGCAATCGTCGGTGACGTCGCGAGCGGATGCGTCGATCAGATGCTGTGCGGAAACCCCGCGCTGACGCGCCATTTTCGGCGCTGGGCCACGGGCCTATATCGTGACGTCCGAGGGAGGCTCGGCTGCGTGGACGGTACGTTGCTGCATCTTTGGCACGGCTCGCCCGCAAATCGCCGCCACGGCGAGAACGCGCGCGACCTAGCGGCGATCGGATTCGATCCGGTGCGCGACCTGCGACCGGGCGAGGACGGTTGTTGGGAATGGGCGAGCGATCATCCACGATTGCATCGTTGGGCCGCGGAGTTCTTCGCTCGACGGCGCGAGGACGAACCTGAAGCGATCGACGTCGGGCCCTCGGCGACGTCCCTCTCGACGTGACGGTATCGATCATGGGCAACCTCTCTGCGCTACTCCGAAGTGCTGACGAACGCGTGCAGTGCGCCGATCCCTATGAGCGTTGCGACGATCTCTATGTCGTTGCCGTTCACTTCGACGCGAGCGGATATACCAGCCGGCGGCGCAATCTGTCCGAGTTCGTCGATACGCTCGACCGTGCGGGATTGGCATTCGTCGTCGTCGAGTGCGCGATCGGGGCGCAGGCGTGGCATCTTCCGAGCGCTCGACACTTTACGCGGATCCGCGCGGCAGATGCGCTGTGGCACAAGGAGCGGCTGATCAACCTGGCGATACGTGACATTCCCGACAGGTTTCGGAAGATCGCCTGGCTCGACGCCGACGTGCTGTTCTCGCGCGGTGACTGGGCTCGACTCGTGTCTGCCGCGCTCGAACGTCACACGGTGGTTCAGTGTTTCGAGAATGCGTATGCGCTTCAACCGGGCGAGCGGTCCGTCGAGCCCGCGCTCGACCCGATTGAGTCGTTCGGATCGGTCGTCGAACGCTCGCCCGACGTGCATCGTGAGGGCGTCTATGAGTCGCACGGCCACACGGGCTTCGCATGGGCTGCACGGCGGGAGTTCCTCGAGAATGTGGGTCTCTACGAGGCGTGTGTTCTCGGCTCCGCCGATCACATGATGGCACACGCGATCTGCGGGGATGTTTCGTCGGCCTGCATCGATCGGCAGTTCGGTCTCAATGCCGCGCACCGGAGGCATTTCGCGCGCTGGGCGACGCAAGCGTATCGTTGCGTGCGAGGTCGCGTGGGCGCAGTCGAGGGTGAGCTGCTGCACCTGTGGCACGGCAGCGAGTCGAATCGCGGATACGTGACTCGGGCACAACGGTTGGCTGCGCTGCGATTCGATCCCGAGTGTGATCTCGTAGAGTCCGACAGTGGCTGTCTCGGGTTCGCGCCCGGCCGCGCCGACCTTCGCGAGCTGGCTGCAAGCTACTTCGCAGGACGTCGCGAAGACACCCTCGAGGTCGGCCCGTGAGGGTGGCATTCTTCACGGCGGCCACGATCGGCGTAGGTCACGGCGTGCGCGCCGTCGCGATCGAGCGTGCTCTGCGGCGACGCCGCTGGGAAGGTGAGTTCCGGGTGTTTCGACCGGTGTCGGGCGTCAGCGGGCCGACGTTGCCAGGCGAAGTGCGCGTGCCGATGCTCGCCGATCAGCTCGCGGACCGCGAGAAGGCCGGCGAGTCGGCGATCTTCAGGGCGCTTCGAGCGTACGCGCCGGATCTCGTGCTGGTCGACCTGTTCTGGGCCCCGATGCATCACGTGCTTGCGCAGTTGACCTGCGAGGCCTGGTTGCTCTTGCACAAGTGTCCCGACGGCTGGATGCACAGCGCCCATGGGCTCGAGCTGACGCCGAGTCGGTACGCACACATCCTCGGGATCGAACCCGCAGCGCATCCGGCCGTTACACGACACGTCTCGCCCGTCGTCGTCTGCAACCCGGACGAGACCTTCCCGCGCGATGCGTTTCGCACGCGATTCGGCGTTCGGGAGGACGAGTGGCTGACGGTGCGGTGTCATGCCGGTCGGTCCGGTGAGATCGAATCGCTACCGAATGGCACGCGAGCCGGGCGCGTCGAGACACTCTCTTGGTCGAACGAGCGCGAAATGTTTCCGCTCGCGAAATGGCTGACGGGAGCCGACGAGATTTTCTGCGGTGCCGGGTACAACTCGTTCTGGGAGGCGCGCTGGCTTGGATACGCCGCCCGAGTGCACCACACCGCGTTCGAGCGGCCCGTCGACGATCAATCGTGGCGCGTGCGGCAGTGCGCCGACGTGCGGCCTGAGTCGAATGGCGCCGACGAGATTGCGGCGATGGTGACCGCGCTGCCCGCAGCGAAACGGTTGGAGTGGCAATATGCCATCGGGTCCTCGGTACCGAGCGATGCGGGGAACGGCACGAATTGGGCGCCGGGTCCACCGGAGGTTGGACCCTTCGCGCGCCTGATCGCTCCGTTTCCGACGGACGAGTTTCTACGCGTCTCGATCGGACGGGCGTTCAGGCACTGGCCGGGGGAGTCCGCTCGCGCCGCAACGCTCGTGCGACCGAGCGATACCGAACGGCTGCTCTTCAGGGCCCGTGCCGACCTCGCTCACGTGCAGCTGTTCGAACGGGGTCATCGCATCGAGACGTCCCGCATCGTGCAAGAGGAGCGCGGCGCGACGAAGCATCGAGTGAAGGAGCTGTCGGCCGCGTTGCGACGCGGCGCGGAGGCCCGCGTGGACGGAGTCGATCGGCTTCACGATCCGGTGCGCAGACTCGTCGAAGACGTTGAATGGCTCGTGCGCGCGCCCGTGAACGCCAGCCTCATTGCCACATGGGCCGCCTCGCAGCCACTGTCACCTTGGCGTGACGCCGACGACCTCTTGTACGTGCAAGTCGGTGGACGGAGTGCTCTTCGCATCCTCGGCCGCGGCTTACGCGATCCGAGCGTGAAGCCATCGAGTGGATCCTTCGTGGGCACGGCCGAGAACGCTCCGGGTGACGACGCGGTCTGGGACGATTGGCTCGAAGACGGCGACACTCTGTATCTTCCGCGCGGCACGTGGCATTCGCGCGCCGCGGATGCGGGCGAAGCGCTGGTGCTGGTGCTTCGGTGGTCGAACCCTCGAGGGCATCAGTTTGGCGCGTGGCTCGGCGAGCGACTGCGATTTCGTGCCGCGGCACGCGGGGACGTCCCGCGGGGCGCGACAGGCGCGGAGCTTCAGCGCTACGTCGACAGTCTCAAGGTCGAACTCTCCGCGCTGTGCACGGTGGAAAACCTCGAGCGCTTTCTGCGCGAACACGATCGCACGGCCCCGGTTCGGTCGTGGACATCCGTCGACTCGCTCGCGGCCGTGCACAGCCTGGCCGCTGGCCGCGACGCTGCCGTCGAATCACGCGTGCGCATTGCGCAGCTGCCGGTCGTGCTCGCCGATCGTGATGCGGTCGAGTGGCCCGTGAATGGCGGTTACTGGACATACCCGCGCGCGTACGAGCCACTGCTTCGCGCGCTGACCGAGCGTCGCGAGTGGCCGATCGACGCGCTTCGCGGCCGAGCGCAGCTCGGGTCGGACGATGCGTTCGTGAGCGCCGTGGCGCAGCTGGTCGAAGACGGTCTCGCTGCGATCCGGCGCGGGTCGACGGGCGGGTGAGCATGGCACGACGGTCTTTCCGCGCATCAGTCGCGACAGCACATCACTCGGGCGCGCGAGCGGAGTAGGTATCGTTCGCGACGTCTCCGATTCTCGAATTGACTTCGCCGCTGCCCACGCCGCACGATTGCCCAATGTTGCCGGACCCGGCGAAGGCGTTCGCGAGCGCCAGTGCCATCGCGATTGTGCTCGCTTCGTCGGCCCTCGTGCTTCCGCGCGCGGTCTTCGCGCAGTGCCGGCGCGAGTGCGCTCTCGATCAACGGGACGCGCACGGGTGTCGCCGTGCGGCGCCGCCCGCGGCGACGCCTGGCCCGCATTGCGCGCCGGGTGAGCACGCGAGCGGTGGTCGCAACGCGCCCCCGTGCACCGCGCATCGCAACCGCTCGACACCACGGAACGCCTCTGGCAAGTTCACGGAATGCGTCGAGCGATGGTTTGTTGCGCGCTGACCGCTGCGCTCTTGGGAATGCGCACCACCCACGCACAGGTCTGCAACCGTACGTGCGCACCGTCGGCGCGCGACGCGCGGGGCTGTTGCCCCGCATCGGGCGACGCAGTGATCTCGCGGCATCGAACCCCGCACACTGGCAGTGTGTACATCACCGCCAACGTGGATCGCGCCGTCGCGTATTTCGATGGTCGCGCGCTCGGCCCCGTCCCTCAGCGGACGGACAACGTGAGCGTGGGCGAGCATGTCGTCGAGGTGCGTGCAGCCGGGCACCCGCCGTACAATCGGACGGTCAGCGTGCGCGCTGGCGAGATCGCACAGGTGACCGTCGAGCTTGCCGGCCTCTCGAACGCCGCAGTGCGCGCGCCGGCGTCGCCCGTCGTACCGCCGGTGGTCGGAGTCACGGGGGCGCCCAATGCGGTCGGAGCCGCCGGGCTGCTCTTCTACGAGCGTGCATCGGGGGAGGCCGAGTTCTACAACGTCTCGGGGCCGCAGATGCAACTCGCTCGACAAGAGTCGGGTTGGCGGCGGACCTGGCGGGCGGCGGTGGCCGGAGACTTCGACGGCGATCGTCGCGGCGACATTCTGCTCTACGACGCCGTCGCGGGCGAGGGCGAGTTCTATCGCAGCGACGGCAGCGGACATATCCAGTTGATGCGACGTCACACTGGATGGCGGCGAAGCTGGGACATCGTCGTATCGGGTGACTTCGATGGAGACGCGATCACCGATCTGCTTTTCTACGATCGTGCCGCGGGCGAGGGCGAGTTCTATCGCTGTGACGGCGCGGGCGGGATTCAGTTGTTGCAGGCGCACACCGGCTGGGGCGCGCGCTGGAGTCAGATCATTCCCGGTCGATTCAACCGCGACACGATCACCGATCTGCTCTTCTACGATCCGACGACAGGCGAGGGCAGTTTCTTTGCGGTCACTGGCCGAGGCGCGATTGCGCTGATGCGACGGCAGCTTGGGTGGCGCCATACATGGACCACCATCGTCGCAGGACGTTTCGACTCCGACGATCTTTCCGATGTTCTGTTCTATGACGCTGCGGCTGGCGACGGTGAGTTCTATCGGTCGGACGGTCAGGGTGGTATGGCACTGATGCAGCACCACACCGGGTGGAGACATACTTGGACGGCGATTGTGCCGGGCGCGTACGACGCCGACGCGCTGACGGATCTTCTATTCTACGATGCACAAGCCGGAGAGGGGGAGTTCTACCGAACCGACGGCGGCGCGGGAATTGTGTGGCTTGCGGGACATCAAGGGTGGCGACACACGTGGTCGGCGATCGTCTCGGGGCGGTTCTGAGAGGATCACAGCGAGGGCCGTTTCTTTGTCGATCGGCAAGGCGTGTTGATCGGGGAACAGCCCTACGCGACGCTGTCGGGCCGACGTGCTCGCTACGAAGTGTCGCACGTGCCTCGGAGCCGCCCGATGTGACGAAGCGTTGACTTCCCTGCGGCTTGCTCCGAGAGTTCTTGCATGGTCGCACGTGGAGTCTGTGTCACCTCAATCTGCCTCGCGGTAGCCCTGCAGGCCGCCCCGACGACGGGTCAGCAGTGTGCCCGCGAGTGCCCCGCGGGCGAACGGGACGCGCACGGCTGTTGTCGAACCGCGCAACCGCCGCCCGTTCAAGCGCCGTCGCGTTGTGCTTCGAACGAGCATCGCAGTGCCGGGCATTGTTGCCGCGCGGGGGAGGAGTGGGCCGCCGACCGGAGCCAGTGCGCGTGCGTGAACCCAGCCGTGTGCGGGGCTCGGCCAGCAGGCGGCGTTGTGACGCCGGCCTGGGATCTCAACGGAACTTGGAGAGCCACAAGACATCCGAACTCGCCGCTCAGCGTGTATCAGGAGGGCGATCGGCTGACATACACGTGGTTCATGGGCGGCTACACCCATCGGTTCACGGGAACCTTCGCGTCTCCCACGGTCGTGCAAGGGACGCGTCGACGGCGTAACCCCGCGGGCTGCTGGACCGATCAGCAATGCACGATCACGGTCACGGCGGCCGGTCGAATGCGGGATCGCTGCACCGTTTCTCCGCCCGGATGTGACATTCCCCTCGACACGGTCGACCAGATCGAGTTCGTTCGCGTCGAATAGCGTGGTCGGCATTCTCACGGTGCCGCACGGTTGCGGCAGCACCAGACTGGGTAGTTCTCGGTGTCCGGAGCGCAGTGGAGTCCGCCCGGCGTCGTGATCGCCCTGAAGGTGTAGGAACTCGGGTACTTTGTGACGTGAGAGTGTTCGGGGCAGACCGTGCTGTCCTGTCCGTTGACCAACGAACGAAGGTGGGGGTCGAAGCCCGCAAACGATCCCACCACCCAACCCTGGCTGTCGAATAGCGCCGTCGGTGAAGTGATGTCGATGACCATCGCTTCCCACCCCGTGCAGGGGTGATAGCCGGCGTCACAGATGTTCGTGCCCGCCGAAGTGCGACTCGCGAAGTCGGCGCCCGAGAATTGCACCGCCGTCCGTCGAACACGCGGCGCATCGGTGCCCGCGGGGACTTGCGGCGAAGTTGTGGGGCGCACCGGCGTCCCGTGCGACGGCGTCGGCGCTACCACACAGCACCCTCTGGAGTCACGACGGTCCCCAGGACCACAGTTGCGATTGCATGCCTGGCCCCACGCCGGCGCGAGCCACCGCGCGCTCGCCGCGGACGCGGCCAGTGCGCCGAGCACGAAGAACAAGAGTCGGTCACGGTTGCGATGCATGGGCGTAGCGTCGGCGGGCAAACGCGAAGCGTCAACCCGGGCGCTGCGGCGCGCGCATCCCGCTACTGTGTGCCGCTGCCGCTCCCGCTACCGCTGCCGCTCCCGCTCCCGCCCGACCCACCGCTCGGGCCGTCCGGTTGCTCTCCGGGCACCCGAAGGGTCTGATCGAGCGTCTCTGATTGCGGCCCGCCGGGCGTGATGGCGTTCAGCGCGTGGCGTGCGGCATCGCTCACCGACTGCCTTGCGTTGCGAAGAGCTTCCGTCCCGCGATGGTACGCGTCGGTAAGCCGGTCCAACGGCCCGGCTGGCGGGGGATCTTCCGGCGGTGTCTCGGGCGGCGCGGGGGCCGTGTCCGCGTCCGGCGTCGGCGGAGACGGCAGTTGCGGCGGTGCGGGCGAAGGCGGCGCGGTGCTCGACGGCAGCGGTTGGGCGGGCGGAACCGTGCCGGAAACAGGGGGCGTCGATGGCGGCGCGGTGCTGGAAACAGGGGGCGACGTCGGCGGCTCGGGAGAGAGCGGAGCATCGCGGGTCGGGGCAAGTGGCGCTGCCGGCTGCGGGGCATTGAATTGCACCTCCCGCGCGCCCCCGGTCAGGTCGCTCCCGACCGGAGACGTGACGAGTGTGGGTGTCGTCCACGGCGTGTTCGGCGATGGCGATGGCGACGGCGGCGTCACCGCGGCCGGCGTCGCGGGACGGTCGTCGGCGTCGGGGGCGTGTCGCAACTGATTCGGATCGCGCGGGTCGACGATGCCAAAACCGGTCTCCGGGTCCGGCGCGCCGCGCGCGGAGTCCGATGCAGACGGTGTCGCGGGACGATCGTCGGCGTCGGGGGCGTGTCGCAACTGATTCGGGTCGTGCGGGTCGACGATCCCACTACCGGTCTCCGGATCGGGCGCGACCCGCGTGGAGTCCGATGCAGGGGCGCCATCGAAGATCGCCTCGCGCCGCGCACCCGACTGCTCGCCCGTGTGCGAAGCCGGGCCCACGCCTTGCGAAACCATCCCCCGAGTAATTGAGTCGGCGGCCTCGCCGGTAGGCACGCCGTCGGCGTCGCGTTGATTCCGATCGATCTGCATATGGATGTGCGTCGCGTTCGCACCGCCTCCGGTCGTGGTCGGCAACGACTCGCCGTCCTGATAACGGTAGTTGGTCTGTCCGGTTGCGCTTCGCTCTTCGTCCTGCACGAAGACACCGCGGCCCGCCTCGTTGCTGTTCGATTCGGCTTCGTTGCGCCGACTCACCAAGCCGGCCGGCGTGGCGGAGCGATCGCCTGGACGAATGTCGATGGCCCCCGACTCGTGCGCTCCGTCGCCCGCGCGATAGGCACCGGTCACTGCGATGTCGCGGCCGCTGGCATTCGCTGCCACGTGTCCGAAGTAACTCTGAACGCCTTGCACTCGCTCCGCCGTCGCGGGGTCGAGGTCCGGCGGGGTGCGCTGACCCTCGAACCGCACGTCCGGCGGCAGCGGCGCGCCCGCCATTCCCGTGTCG
>Ga0080064_1001241_pt1 | contig 54069 bp, 55 predicted proteins | sample Subgrocontami54m_FD_69260 | JGI IMG/M metagenome (GOLD analysis project Ga0080064, IMG submission 69260) | Subsurface groundwater microbial communities from S. Glens Falls, New York, USA - GMW46 contaminated, 5.4 m (SPADES assembly) (version 2) ...
AGCTCCGGGGGACCTCGGCGTCCGGGACCGGATGCCGGACGTCGAAGGCATCGTGACTGAGCTCGCCCCACGAGCCGGGCAGCATCAGTCGCCCGCCGGCCACACCGTTCTCGGTCAGGTGGTCGAGGAACACGGTCTGGTCGGGGAAGATGTTGGCCGGGTCGCGGTGGAGGTCGTTCTGCTCGAACAGGTCGTCGTCGAGGAAGCACGGCGGGCCGGCGCTGGGGACCACGAACGTGGGGGCCAGGATCTCGATGTAGCGCTGGCACCGGGCAAGCTGGACGACTCGTTTCTTGTGGGCGAGCGTGGCCCTGGCCTTGACCGGGAACTCGTACACCATCGGGTACCAGATCGCACCCGAGAACTGAAGAAAGAGCAGGTCGAGTGGCCCGAGCGCGAGCAGCTTGTCGGGATCGGTCGGTCGCGAGTCGTTCATGTTGAGCAGCCGGGTCTCGCCGTCGTCGACCAGCAGGGCCGAGTCGCCGAGCGGCCCATCGGTCGGGGCATCGAGGGCCATCACCATGATCCGCAGACCGCCGTCCAGGTCGAACGGCTCGCAGTCGGCCGTCTCGACGAACCGCCGGAAGCCGAGATCGTGGAGCTCGTGGCGGAGATCGTTGACCGGGTAATCGGGCAGGATGACCGTGGCGTCCTTCGAGCAGTGCTCGGTCAGCCACTTCGGGTCGAAGTGATCGTGATGAAGGTGACTGACGTACAGGTAGTCCGGGTTACCGATGCTCCGGGGGTCGATCCCGTCGTTGGCCGGGAACGGAAACCAGGAGCCGAAATAGGCCGGGTTGAACCACGGGTCGCACAGGATCGAGCCCGCCCGGGTCTCGACATACAGCCCGGCCTGCCCGAGGAAGGTCACTCGCATGACCCCGATGGTATCGGAGCGGCCCACCCGGGGCCGGCGTCGGTCCGCGCGCGGTACCATGTCGATCCCGTAGAGCGGCAGCGTGAGGAGAGTCGATGGCCGGCGAGGTCTCGTTCGACGTGGTGAGCGACTTCGACGAGCAGGAGCTTCGCAACGCCCTGGACCAGGTCCGACGTGAGGCGATCCAGCGCTACGACCTCAAGAGCGCCCACATCGACATCGAGCACGGCAAGGGCGAGCTCACGATCACCACCGACGACGAGTATCACGCCGGGGTGGTCAAGGACCTCATCGAGACCAAGGCGATCCGGCGCAACCTGTCGCTCAAGATCTTCGACTGGGGCAAGGTCGAGCCGGCCGGCGGCAACAAGGTCCGCCAGCACGTCGACCTGCGGCGCGGTCTGCCCGAGGACGTCGCCAAGCGGATCACCAAGCTGATCCGCGACGACTTCTCCAAGGTCAAGTCGCAGATCCAGGGCGACGCCGTACGGGTGTCGGCCAAGAGCAAGGACGACCTCCAGCGGGTGATCGTCCGCCTGCGCGAGCTGGACGAGGTCGTCCCACTCCAATTCGAGAACTACCGTTAGCCCGCCCGACTGGCCGACGGGGGAGAGCGATCCCGCCGAGCTCTCCGCCGCGCCCGCCGACCCGGCCGAGCTTTCGACAAAGCCGACCGAGCCTGCGATCGAGTCGACGACGGAGCCACTCGAGCCGACGACGGAGCCACTCGAGCCGACGACCGAACCCGTCGAGCCCACCGAGCTGGCGATCGATCCGGCAGCCGAGCCGACGGAGCTGGCCGAGGCAGTTGAGCCCGCGGCCGAGGCAGTTGAGCCCCCGGCCGAGGCGCTCGAACCTGCGGAGCTCGTCGCGGTCATGGCGGCGGCCCCACCGGCGGAACCCCGAACCGTCGGGCGGCTGATCGCCGACCATCTCCACGCCGCTGGCGTGACGACGGCCTTCACCGTCCCTGGCGAGAGCTTCCTCGGTCTGCTCGATGCGCTGCCGGCGGCGGGGATCCGGGTCGTAGCCACGCGTCACGAGGGCGGCGCGGCGTTCATGGCCGAGGCCCACGGTCAGCTGACCGGCCGGCTGGCCCTCGCCCTCGCGACCCGCGCCGTCGGCGCGGCCAATCTCGCGATCGGCATCCACACCGCGCGGGCCGACTCGAGCCCGATGATCGCCATCGTCGGCGGCGTCCAGCGGGCGCATCGCGGCCGGGAGGCGTTTCAGGAAGCCGACATCGTCGGCTCGATCGGTCGGCTGGCCAAGTGGTCGGTCGAGATCGACAGTCCAGCTCGCGCAGAGGCGCTGATCGACGAGGCAATCCGCCACGCCCTCGCCGGGCGGCCGGGTCCCGTCGTGGTCGCCGTGCCGGAGGACATCCTCGACGAGCTGGTGACGTCCGGAGCCCCGGCCGCCCCGTTCCGCCCCACCCGGGCCGAGCCCGAACCGGACGAGGTTCGCGACGTCCTCCAGCTCCTGACCCGCGCCCGCCGACCGGCGATCCTGGCCGGGGCCGGCGTGCTGCGCTCGCGCGGTACGGCCGATCTCGTCCGCCTGGCCGAGATCCTCGAGGTGCCCGTCGTCGCTGCCTGGCGCCGACCCGACGTGTTCCCCAACGACCATCGGCTGTACCTCGGCATGACCGGGCTCGGGGCGCCGAGCTCCGTCCGCGAGCGGCTCGAAGCCGCCGATGCGCTGGTCGTGCTGGGTTGCCGGCTGAGCGAGATCGCCTCATTCGAGTACGCGATCCCGCGCGACGACGTCCCGTGGGCGCACGTCGACCTCGAACCGCGGACCAGTCACGCCGGGCTGTCCGCGCCGACCCAGGCCATCGCGGCCGACGCGCGGACGTTTCTGCGCGTTGCTCGAAGGCGTGTCTCGTCGGGTGTCCTCGCCGCGGAGGCCTTCGATGCCCGGCGCGACGCGAACATCCAAGACCGGCTGCTCTACGAAGCGGCGAGTGTCGTCGACGCGATCCCCTGGGACGGCCCCGGGATCCACCCGGGTCGCCTGATCGCGACACTCAACGAGGTCCTGCCGCCCCAGGCGATCCTGACCACGGACGCCGGCAATTTCGCGGGCTGGGCGTCGCGGGGCTTTCGCTTCCGACGACCGGGCACGTTCCTCGGCCCGACATCGGGTGCGATGGGCTACGGCCTGCCGGCGGCGATCGCCGCATCGATCGAGCATCCCGGCCGGCCAGTCGTCGCGCTGGCCGGAGACGGTGGCTTCGCGATGACCATGAACGAGCTCGAGACGGCCGTCCGCGAAGGCGCCCGGACGATTGCGATCGTCTTCGACAACGCGCGCTACGGCACGATCCGGGTTCACCAGGAGAGCCGCGGGACGGGCATCGGCGAGGGAACGGAGCTCGGCGCCGTGGATTTCGCGGATGTTGCCCGCGGGTTCGGAGCGTTCGGTGTCCGGGTCGACGACGACGCGGGCTTCGAACCCGCCCTCCGGGATGCCCTGGCCGCGGATCGCCCGACGGTGATCCAGGTCACCCTCGATCGACGCTGGAAGGCCGTCGGCCGGCTCGATCCTGCCTGAGCGGCGACACGGAGCCGAGCCGGTCGTGCGATCCACCTTCCATCTCGTCCCCAGCGACGTCTGGGCCGCCCGGGACCCGTCGGCGGCGTACGAGGCGCCCAGTCTCGCGATCGAGGGGTTCATCCACTGCACCGACGGAGCGGCTGCGATGGTCGCGACCGCCAACCGGCACTACCTCGCCGATCCACGTGCCTTCGTGGTCCTGACCGTCGACCTGGACGCCACCGGCTCGGCCTGGCGGTTCGACGATCCGTCCGGGATCTACCCGCACATCTACGGCCCGATCGCGCCCGCCGCGATCCTGGGCGAGCGGCCGATCCCGCGGCTGGCGGATGGAACGTTCCTGCCCTTCGACGAAGCCGCCTAGCGCGCTGGCGGTCCGGTCGGTGGGAGCGGCAGATCCGACCGCTCGCGGAGGTTGAAGGCGACGCCCACGATCCGCCGCGTCTCCGGGTCCAGCCGCGGGCTGGCGGTCATTCGCCAGGGTGCGCCATCGCGCTCGACCCACCGCCCGAGCGGCCGCCCGGTCCGATAGACGGCGTCGAGCAGGTCGAACGCCGCCCGATCGAGCCCCAGGATCCCCTCGCTCGCCGGGAGGCCGATCGAGACGGGCCCAAAGCTCTCGATGAACCCAGGGTTCGCGTAGACGACGATCTGACCCGGGCCGGCGCAGATGGCGGCCGGCCGCTGGGCCAGTGACGGCCGGCGCAGGCGGTTGACGCGGAAGCCGGTCTCGTCGTCCATCACGGTCGGCTGAGGTCGTGGAGCTGGCTGACGGTCCGCCAGTTCCGGGCCGTCCCGACCACGCCGAGCCGGCGTTCGATGAGGGCCTGGCCGAGCCTGCTCCGACCGATCCCGTCGGGCAGCAGAAGGTGGATCTCGGAGCCGATGAGGGTGAACGTCTCGTCACCGGTCGCCGTCTGGGCGAGGGACGTGAGGCCTTCGTGGCGGGGCGGTCCGGACAGGAAGACGACGTGGTGATGGATCGGCTCGGCGTCCGGGTACGGGTCGTCGGCCACGATCCGGGCCATATCGAGGTGCGTCCGCCCGAGGACCCGGATGGCGAGCCCAAGCTCCCGTTTGATGGCCAGCTCGGCGTTCTGACTGAACGCTTCGGGTGGTTCGTCGGCCAGCAGGATCACGTTCCCGCTCTGGACGTAGGTGGTCACGTTCCGAGCGCCGAGCTGCTCGTAGATCGCCCGCAGGCGAGGCATGGCGATCCGGTTATGGCCGCCGACATTGATCCCGCGCAAGAACGAAACCTGGAGTCCAGTCATCCTCACGAGGATACCGTGACCGCCTCCCCGCCTCGCTCAGTCGTCGCGACGCCGTCGAAAAGTGGTTGCACGTGCAACGACCGGTGGTGTACCATCGGGCCAGGAACCCGAGGAGTCATTCATGCCTGCCGTCACCGTCCAAGACATCACCGTCCTGCCGAGGATCCCCGATCCGGATCCGAGCGTCGCCCAGCAGCGACCGGTCAGGAGCATCACCGTCGCGCCGCGTGGCTTCGAAGGGGAGGGGTTCCCGGTCCGCCGGGCGTTCGCCGGAGTGGACCTCGGGGATCTCGACCCATTCGTCCATCTCGATCAGATGGGCGAGGTCGAATACGCGCCCGGTGAGCCAAAGGGCACCCCGTGGCATCCCCACCGTGGCTTCGAGACGGTCACCTACATGATCGACGGCACGTTCGAGCACAACGACTCGAATGGCGGCGGGGGAGTGATCACCAACGGCGACACGCAATGGATGACCGCCGGCGCCGGGATCCTCCACATCGAGAAGCCGCCGGAGTGGCTGGTCGTCAGCGGCGGCCTGTTCCACGGGCTCCAGCTGTGGGTCAACCTGCCAAGCGCCCAGAAATGGACCGCGCCGCGCTACCAGGACCTGCGGGCCAGCGAGGTGGCCCTCGTCTCGTCGAGCGACGGTGGGGCGCTCGTCCGGGTGATCGCCGGGGAGGTCGCCGGGCACGCCGGCCCGGGGTCGACCTATACCCCGATGACCCTGGTCCACGCGACGCTGAGCCCCGGGGCGAGCCTGTCGCTGCCCTGGCGACCGGACTACAACGCGCTCGTCTACGTCCTCGGCGGGTTCGGTTCGGTCGGCCCCGAGCAGCGGCCGATCCAGACCGGTCAGCTCGCCGTGTTCGGGCCCGGTGACACGGTCACCGTCGCGGCCGGCCCGGTCCAGGAGAGCCGCTCGCCGAACCTGGACCTGATCGTCCTTGGCGGTCGGCCGATCCGCGAACCGGTCGCCTGGATGGGTCCGTTCGTGATGAACACCCGGGCGGAGGTCCTCCAGGCGATGGCCGACTACCAGGCCGGTCGACTCGGCAGCATCCCGGCCATCCACAACGCCCCGACCACCCTGATCGAGTCGGCTCCGAGGACCCCGGCCGAGCCTGCCTGACCGGCCGAACGCCGGTACGAGCGGCGATCCCCAGCAAACGGCCGTCCTAGGGACGGAAGCGTGCCGCCCGCCGAACGATGCGCGGGATGCACGCGCTCGCCCGCCACCGCGGCCTCTTCCTGGTCGTGATCGCCGCTCAGCTGGCCGATCTCGCCACGTTCCTGCCAGCCATCGCCCGAATAGGGATCCATGGCGAACAGAACCCGCTGGCCCGTGAGCTGTTCGGGGTCCTGGGCACCGCCGGGCCGGCGCTCCTCAAGCTCGGCGCGCTCGGCGTCCTGCTGCTCGTCCTGTGGCGGATCGCCGCCCGGTTCCCGGCCTACACCGGGCGCAGCACTGCCCTGGCCGTCGCGTTCGGACTGATCGGGGCGTGGAGCAACCTGGCCGTCGCCTTTGCCCGGTAGCGTCGGCTGGGCGGCTGACCTCCGCCGCCGAACCTAGACCGAGTTCCCGACGTCGCTCAGGATCCCGCTGATCTGGCCACCCATGAACAGCAGCGCGGCGATCGCGACGATCGCGATCAGCGCCAGCAGCAGGGCGTATTCGGCCAGTCCCTGACCTCGATGGTCACGACCAGTCGCGATGAGACGCGCGATGAGACCCACGGCGAGAACCTCCCCTCCATCCCGGCATGCGCCGGACCCGGACGAAAGTACTACCACACTTGGCGGGGGATCCGACGTCGGCGGTGCCCCCGCGCACCAGAATCTCTGCGGCCCCAACGCGGCGCCTGGGGCTGCCGCGATCGAGCCCTGCGGATGGCATCATCGGGAGTGCTGGAACCCGCACGCCAACGCGGAGCCTGCCCTGAGCCGACCGCCACCCTCCCGACCGGTCCTCAGCCGACGAGCCCTCGGCCGTGCCACGCTCGCCCGCCAGATGCTGCTGCGCCGCTCGGATGTGTCCGTTCCCACGGCGATCGAGCACCTGGTCGCCCTCCAGGCCCAGACCCCGCATACGGCGTACGTCGGGTTGTGGTCCCGACTCGAAGGGTTCCGCCCGGAGCACCTTTCGGACCTCATCGAGAGCCGTGTGGTCGTGCGGATCGCCCTGCTCCGCTCGACGATCCACATGACAACGGCGCGCGACGCGTGGGCCCTCCGAGCGCTCGTGCAACCGGTCATCGATCGAGCCCAGAAGGGCCAGTTCGGGCGACGCCTCGACGGCGTGGATCCGCACGAGCTCGAACGGATCGGGCGCGCCTTCGTGGAGTCGGAACCGCGGACGTTCAAGGCGCTCGGCGATCACCTCCTCGAGCACTGGCCGGGTCGAGAACGGATGGCGCTCGAGCAGGGCGTTCGGGCGGCCGTGCCGCTGGTCCAGGTCCCGCCGCGGGGCCTGTGGGGACGGAGCGGACCGATCGCCCACACCTCGCTCGAGGTATGGCTCGGAGGGTCACCCGCGGCCACGGCGCCACTGACCCTCGATGGGCTGATCCGGCGCTACCTGGGAGCCTTCGGTCCAGCCAGCGTGATGGATGCCCAGGCCTGGTCGGGTCTGACCCGCCTCGGCGAGGTCTTCGAGCGGCTGCGACCCGAGCTGGTCAGCTTCCGGGATGAGCCAGGGCGAGAGCTGTTCGACCTGCCGGACGCACCTCGTCCGGACCCGGACACGCCGGCTCCTGTGCGCTTCCTGTACGACTACGAGAACATGCTCCTCTCGTACACGGACCGGACCCGGGTGATCCCGCCCGGCCTCGACATCCGGGGCGACGTGTCGCTCAATGAATCGATCAGCTCGTTCCTCCTCGATGGATCGCTGGCGGGCACCTGGAAGGTGACCCGTGACGGCCGGCGGGCGACCCTGGTCGTGAAACCGCTGGTCCGCCTGACCGCCACGGACCGCACGGCCGTGGCCGATGAGGGCACGGCGCTCCTCGAGTTCCTGGCCTCCGAAGCCACCGAGCGGGACGTTCAGATCGTCAGCCGCTGACCATCGACTGACCCCTGGAGCGTCCCGGCGGGTCGTCCTGGTCACCCGACCTGCGTTATGGTTGGCCCCTGGAGGCCGCCATCTTCGCGTCACGCCTGCGTCTCGGCGCCGCGCCAGCCCTGATCGCCGCCCTGGTCGCCTTGTCGACGATCGCCCCGGTCGCGGCGGCCGAAACAATCGTGCCACCGCACGCCGCGTTCATCGTGATGGTCGACGGCCTCGACGCCACGTTCACCGACGTCTCGACCGACGTCCCGACCGGCTGGGCCTGGGACTTTGGCGACGGCACATCGTCGGCCGACCGGAACCCCGTCCATACCTTCGCGGCCGGTCGGTATACGGTCACCCTGACGGCGACCAACGCCGGGGGCAGCGACGACGTGAGCCACGGGGTCACGATCCGGACACCGCCGCCCGACCAGAGCTATGCCCGGAACCTTTATTCGAGCCAGGTCCGCTACCAGAACCCCGATCTGACCGCCTGCGTCGCCACCTCGACGATGATCATGCTCAACGAGGTCGCCGAGAACGGCCGGCGCGGTGGGGACTTCCGCTGGCTGCCGAGCACCGCGCTGGTCAGGCAGCGGACGGTCCTGCGCTGGGCGCGCAGCCACGACACGCTCGAGCCCGGGCCGGGCGGGACCGACCCGAACGGATGGCGGAACGCGTTGAACTACTACGGCTGGGGCTCGTTCAGTGACCCCGACGCGATGACCTACCAGGTCTTCTCGTTCCCGACCTATGACCAGGCGGTCCGGGCCGCGGTCACCGCAATGGCCCGCTACAAGCGACCGGTGGGCATGCTCGGCTGGGGCGGCGGACACGCCCAGGTCATCAACGGCTACACCGTGTTCGGCCAGAACCCGGCGAAGTCGGCCCACTTCACGGTCCAGTACGTGTACCTCACCGACCCCCTCAAGCGGGACGCGATGCGCAACGTCAAGATCGCCTATTCGCGCCTCGCCGTCGGACCGCTTCGCTATCGGTTCCGCAAGTACGTTCAGCGCGACAGCCCCTACGACGACCCGTACACGCTCGGGTTCCTGGTCGCCGACAAGGGCTGGTACGGCCGCTGGGTGATCGTCGCGCCGGTTCGCTAGGCCCCGTTCAGAGCCCGAAGAGGCGGCTCGCGTTGCCGCCCCGGATCGCCTCGCACTGGTCGCTCGGGAGAGCCGCGGTATTGGCCAGCGAGCCGACCACGTCATGGACCTGGTGGGGCCAATCCGTCCCGAACAGGACCCGCTCCGGTCCGACGATCGAGATCAGGTAGCGGAGCGCGCCAGGGTCGTAGGTGATGCAGTCGTAGTAGATCCGGCGGAGGTACTCGGCCGGGTGGGCGGTCATCCGGCGGCGCTCGGGCAGCTCGACCTCATCGCCCTTCTCGAACCGACCGACCAGGTAGGGCAGGGCGCCACCTCCGTGGGCAGCGATCAGGCTGAGGTTCGGGTAGCGGTCGAGGAAGCCGTCGAAGATCATCCGGGTGAGGGCCAGCGTCGTGTCGAACATGAAGCCGACCGACCAGCTCAGGTCGTAGCGGCCAAGATCCAGCGCATCCGAGCCGGGCGGTTCGCCGGGATGAACGAGAACCGGCAGGCCGCGCCGATCGATCTCGGCCCAGATCGGGGCAAACGCATCCTCGGTCAGGCTCCGGCCGGCGATGTTGGCGATGACCATGACCCCGACGGCGCCGGCGTCGCAGCTCCGCGCCAGCTCCTCGATGGCTCGGCGCGGGTACTCCCAGGGCAGGGCCGCCAACCAGCGGATCCGCCGCGGATGGTTGCGCTGGGCCTCGGCCATCGTCTCGTTGGAGTCGCGAGCGGCGCTCGAGCTGACCCCCTCGCCGCCCCAGAACACGTGCGGACAGGTCAGCGACACGATCGAAACGTCGATCCCGGCGCTGTCCATGTGGGCAATCCGCAGGCCGTAGTCAAAGTGCCCGGGCTGCGGGAAGACGACCGGCGTCTCGCCCCGGTAGATCTCCTCGCCGCCATCCGGCCGGACCTTGACCGAGTACGGACTTCCGGAGGCTCGGAGGAGCTCCAGCCAGCGCCGGGTGAACATGTGGGTGTGGACGTCGATGATCGGCATCGGGGCGACTCCTGGTGGGGCCAGGTGCAAGCCTAGGGCCCCGGGTCAGCCGACGCGGCGTATCTCCTCTACGATGCGCGGGTCATGAGGTTCCGCGTCCTGATCGAGTCGGCCGGCAAGACCGCGGCCGGGATCGAGGTCCCCGCCGAGGTCGTGAAGGCTCTCGGGGCGGGCAAGCGGCCGCCCGTGCGGGTCACGATCCGCGAGTACTCCTACCGGAGCACGGTCGCGGTGATGGATGGTCGGTTCTTGCTCGGAGTGAGCAACGAGGTCCGCCGCAACGCGGGCGTGGCCGCTGGTGAGATCGTCGACGTCGACGTCGAGCTGGACACCGCGCCGCGCGAAGTCACGGTACCGGACGACTTCGGCGCCGCGCTCGACGGGGATCCCGAGGCCCGGCGCTTCTTCGACGGGCTGTCGTACAGCAACCGGCTCCGGTTCGTGCTTTCGATCAACGAGGCCAAGACGCCCGAGACGCGCCAGCGCCGGATCGACAAGTCGGTCGCCACGCTCCACGAGGGCCGGGTCTGACTAGGGCAGGCTGAGCGGCGACCAGGACGCGCCGCCGTCGCGGGTGACGTAGACCGCGTTCACCTGGGTTCCGCTGCCGACGTCGACGAGCGCGATCCCGGCGAAGGGATCGGCCGGAGCCGCGAAGCCGAGCCAGTCGACGAAGCCGGGCAGGCCGCTGTCGGCGAGGTTCTGCCACGTCCTGCCGGCGTCGTGGGTCGCGGTGAGGACGCCGGCCGCCCACAGGTACCAGTCGCTCCGGGTCGCGGCGACAAAGGATCCCGCCGAGTCAGGCGGAACCAGACGGTCCTCGGCGAGCGACCAGGTCCGTCCCGCGTCCGCGGTCGTGAAGACGCGGGTGGCGTCGCCGATGATCGACACGGCAACCACGCCGTCGTCGCCGAAAAAGGCTGGGGGAGCAACGAGGGAGTCGGTGGCGAATACGTCCCCGACCAAGCCCGGGAGCCGGGCGTCTGCCCAGGTGCTGCCGCCGTCACGACTCACGTCGAGGATCGGCCGCGCGACCGGTCCGGCGTCGCCCTGGCTGCCCGCCCAGAGCGAGCCGTCGGTCGCCACGACGAAGATCGAACCCAGGTCCGCCGGGACGCCAGCGCTCGGATTGGCCTCCTGCCGGCCAGCCAACGCCTTCCAGCCGACGCCGCCGTCGGACGTCTCGAGGAGCCGTGTCTCGGGTCCGCCGCGGTCGTGCGCCGCCAGGAGGTACCCGTGCCGCGGCGAGGTGAACCGAAGGACCGGCTGCAGACCGCCGAAGTTGCCATCGAGCGGCGTCGTCTGCCAGGTCCTGCCGCCATCGTCGGTTGCGCTGAGAACGAGCTTGAGGACGTCGAGCTGGCCCTGGCCCTCGTACGGCCAGACCGAGCCGGGACCGGCTGACACGATCCGGATCGTCGACGGGCCGATGACCGCCACATCGATCGGATCCACGGGCGACAGGACGTCCTGCCAGGTGCGAGCGCCATCGGACGATGTCCAAAGTGTCAGGCCCTGGCGAACCCATAGGCCGCCCTTTGGGAACGTGCCCGCGGCGTCGACGACGGTCATGTTGCTGGGGGTGGGTGCCGGTGGACCATTGCGACCCGTGCTCCTCGCGATCTCGGTCGATCCGCTCACGAGGGTCACGGAGAACGGTGGCGTCGGCAGGTGGTCGACCGACAGGGCAATGACCAACCGGGCGAAGACGCTGCTCTGGCGACACGACAGCGGTGTCGCCCCGGCGGCGACGGGAACGGCCGGCGGGTTCTCGTAGCGGAGGGTCACCAGGTGGCTCGAGGCGTCGAAGGTCACGCCGTCGAATTGGATCCGGCCACAGCCGGGATTGGTTGCTCCGTCACCGACCAGGACGTCGGCGACGGCGATCACCTCCTGGGTTGGGTCGATCGCGCCACCTTCCTCGGGCAGGCCGAGGAACTGGATTGGTTTGACGACACCGGCTCCAACGTACAGCTCGATCTTCGGCTCGCTGTAGGGCGGCCCCGGGAGGTTCGGCGCGCCGCCCAGGATCCGCCAACCGTCGCCGCTGGTCACCTGCCCATCGACAAACAGGGCCATCGTGCCCGGCGGCGTGAACGCCGGCCCCGAGGGCCCTGGTGGCGTGGTCGCCGGCAGGGAAGGGGAGGCGCTTGGGACCAGCTCGGGGCTGGTCCGCGAGCCGACGAATGCCGCCGTCCCGATCAGCGCGGTCACGACCGTCGCGGCCGCCACGAGGACCAGGATCGGCCGACTCCGATGCTCGACATCAGCCTCGGACCCGGTCGCCAGCGCCGACGCGCGGGCACGCAGCGACGGAGGCGCCGCTGGCACCCGCGTCCGTTCGAACGAGGCCCGAAGGTCGGCTCCGAGAGGTTGGTCGTCGCGCGGTTCGTGGTCGCTCATCGCTCCGCCTCGTCCGGTTCGATCGTCTGGCGCAGATCGCGCAACGCGTAGTGGAGCCGCGACTTGACCGTCCCAAGCGGGATGCCCAGCCGCTCCGCGATCCCCTCGAGCGAGAGATCGGCCCAGAACCGCAGCACGACGACGACTCGATGGTCGACGTCCAACCGGCCCACGGCGCGGAGCAGTCCATCGGCGGCGATCGCGCTCGCGAATGGGTCAGGGGCTCGGCCGCCCTCGTCGTCGATCGTCAGCCAGCGGATCTGCGGGCCGCGCCCGCGTAGGCGGTCGCGGCAGACGTTGACCAGGATCCGATCAAACCAGGCTTGCGCCGCGTCGACGTTGCGCAGCGATGCTCGCCCCTTCCAGGCCCGGGCGAGGGCGTCCTGGGTCGCGTCCTCGGCCTCGCGCCCGTCGCCCAGGATGAAACCCGCCAGGCGGTAGGCGCGGTCGAGTTCGCGGTCGCTCAGCGTGCGGAACCAGGCTGCTCCGGTCGATCGGTCGCCTTCGAGCGCCAGGGTTCGTTCCTCCGCCTGAGCCGCCGTGTCCATGGCCATCATCGCGACCATCCAGACGAGTCGTGGGGCCAGAAGGTTCACGAACGACCCCTTCCCGTGCCCGGAACGGCGGATTAGTATTCCTGCCCGACCGGGCTGCCCAGCTCGAGTTCGGGAACGGAGGCGCGCGGAGGGGGAGCAGGGACAGAGGAGGGAGAATCATGGCCGAACGTCCGGGACTCGAACGGAACGCGGTCGGGCTGACCGAGGTCCTGTTCCAATCCATCACCCACATGGCGCCAGCCGTCGCGGTCGCCCTGTCGATCGGGTTTGCGACAACCTTTGCCGGTGGCAGCACCCCGCTGGCGGTGGTCTTCGCGTTGGTCGCGGCGCTGCTTACCGCATACTCGATCGGCGAGCTCGCCCGGCACCTGCCATCGGCTGGTGGCATGTACACCTACGTCGGTCGGGGCCTCGGCTCGTTCTTCGGCTGGCTGATGGCCTGGGCGTTCCTGCTGGCCGAACCGCTCGTCCCGCCGGCACTGTTCGCAGCCTTCGGGCTGTACGGCTCGATCATGCTCAAGAGCGTCGGCCTGAGTGGCGACATCGCCTGGATCATCGGCGCCCTCGTGTGCGCCGGACTCGTCTGGTACTTCACCTATCGCGGGATCGCCTTCTCGACCCGGATCGGCGTCCTGCTCGGTGGGATCGAGATCGGGATCTTCCTGCTGATCCCCGTGCTGCTCGTGCTCAACGCGGGCAACCGCAACAACCTGAACGTCTTCCTGCCCGGGGACAAGGGCCTGACGCCGGTCCTCGCCGGAATGGTCTTCAGTCTCCTCGCGTTCGTCGGATTCGAGGCGGCCGCACCCCTCGGCGAGGAGACCCGAGATCCGAAGCGGACGATCCGCCGCGCGGTCCTGCTGTCGGCGATCGCGATTGGCCTGTTCTATGCCTTCAACTATTACGCCGCGACGGTCTTCTTCGGGCCGGACCGGATGGCCGCCGAGTTCTACACGTTCAATGGCGGCGATCCGTGGGGCGGGATGGCCGAACAGGTCCTGCCCGGGATCGGCGGCTTCCTGGTGATCGTGGCCATCCTCAACAGCTCGCTGGCCAACGCCAACTCCGGGGCCAACGCGTCCACCCGGGTCATCTTCTCGCTCGGTCGGGCGAACCTGCTGCCGAGCTGGTTTGCCGCGGTCCACACGAGCCATCGAACACCGGTCAACGCGGTCCACGCCCAGGCGATCATCGGGATCGTCCTGGCGGTCGGACTGGGACTCGTGTTCCGAGACCAACCCCTCGGCGGTCCGCTGACCGTCTACGTCTTCATCGGGTACGCCCTTGGGCTCCTGTTCGCCGCGATGTACCTGCTCGTCAATCTCGCTGCGATCGGCTTCTATTTCCGGGAGCGGCGTTCCGAGTTCAACCCGCTCAAGCACCTCGTGGTGCCGGTCCTCGGCGCCTTGGCGATGATCCCGGCGTTCATCGGCGTCCTCGGTGGGATGACCATCCCGCTGCTGGGTGTCGCGGTGCCCGCGCTCACGTCGCCCTTCGACGTCGTCCCGGGGATCGTCGCGGTCTGGATGGTCGTCGGGATCGTCCTGTACTTCGTCATCCGAGCGCAGCGACCCGAGGCGATCGCGCAACTCGGCGCGGCGGTGACCGAAGGCTGAGCGCCGGAATTCTGGCGCGCCGGGAGCGTCGTCCGGCGCAGTCCTACTCGAAGATCGACAGCGGGCAGTGGGCGGTCACGACGTAATTCGGCATGTCCACGATCTCGCTGATCCGAAGGTCGACGGCGACGCTGCAGAGCATGTAGGCATCGGCCGGGGCCACGCCATGTTCGCGACCGAGCCAGTCGATCATCCGCCGAACGGCATCCCGCGCGGCGCCAAGCAGATCGGGGCCGATCCCATCGGTGCCGTAGCGTTGCCCGATCGGGCGTGTCGCAGACTCGCCGCCAGCGGTGTAGAACTCGGGCCCGGTCAGGTGGACGTCCTTGCGGACCGTGAGCCGGGTGAGGACGCGCATCGGCGTCTCGATCGCGGTGCCGCACACCTCGCCGTCGCCCTGCGCGGCATGTCCATCGCCCAGGCTCAGCCGGGCGCCTGGGACGAAGACTGGCAGGAACAGCGTGGCCCCGGCCGTCAGATGGCGGGTGTCCATGTTGCCGCCATGGAGGTCGGGCGGGATGGTCGATCGCGGTCCGGTCGCCGGCGCGACGCCGACTTCGCCGCAGAACGGCACGATCGGCACGCGGATCCCGGGCAGGAATTCCGCCCGCCCCGTCGCACCGGGTAGCCGAGTGATCCGACACAGGGGCTCGGCGAAATCGGCGCTGAGCAGGCCGAAGCCCGGGATGCTCGCGGTCCAGCCCCAGTCGGCCGGCGAGAACTCGAGCAAGTCGATCTGGAGCGTGTCGCCCGGCTCAGCACCCTCGACCTCGATCGGCCCGTTCACCTGGTCGACCCGGGCGAAGTCCAGGGTTCCAATGTCCGCCACAGTCGAGGACTCGTTGAGCTGGCCGCCGCTGGCGTCGAGCGTGTCGAACTCGACGACGCTGCCGCTGGCAACGGTCGCGATGGGCGGGATGGCAGGATCCCAGGTCAGATGGGACTGGTCGCGCGCGACGTGGACGCTCGGGACGATGACCACAGCGCACCTCCTGACGGGTCGTACGTCGGTTGAAACCTGACGATGTCATGATCAGCGTAGACGGTCGAGCGCGCCCGGGCTTGCGTCCCGAATTAGGATGAACGGCAATGGATTTCGCCCTCGTCCACGGGAGCTATCACGGCGCGTGGTGCTGGGATCTGCTGCGCCCCGAGCTCGAACGGCTCGGCCACCGCGTGTTCACGATGGATCTGCCCGTCTCCGACCCGAGTTGCGGGGCGGTCGAGTACGCCCAGGCCGTGATTGACGCGATCCCAGCGGATAGCGAGCCGATCCTGGTCGGTCATTCGATGGGTGGCCTGGTCATCCCGCTTGTGGCGACCCAGCGTCCGGTCAGGCGCCTCGTCTTCCTGGCCGCATTCCTGCCCCTCCCGGGCAAGAGCGCCAACGAGCAGCGCCAGACCGAACCGATCGACGGCCGGATCGCGCCGACCACCGCCGAGTGGTCCGATCTTGGCGACGGGGTCTGGATGGTCGGACCCAACACCGCCGCCGAGATCTTCTTCCACGACGCGCCGCCCGATCTGGCCCGCTGGGCGACCGAGCGGCTCCGAGCGCAGTCCTACGGCGTGATGGACGAGAAGACGCCACTCAAGGCCTGGCCCGACGTCGACCGCCGCTCGATCGTCTGCCGCGACGACCACGCGATCAACCCGGCATGGGTCCGCACCGTCGCCCGCGACCGGCTCGAGACCCAGGCGGTCGGGATCGATGGCGGTCACTCACCGTTCATGACCCGCCCCGCCGAGCTGGCCGCGCTCCTCGACACGATGACCTGACGGACGCGGCGAAGGGCTAGGCGTCGGCCGCCGCGCGGCGAGTCACGAATAGGACGCCGCGACTTGGCCCATGAGATCGACCATCTCGAGGTCCCGGGGCAGAAACGTCTGGAAGATCAACCGTTCGACGCCCGCCTCCGCGTAGCGACCGATCGTCTCAAGGGCCTGGTCCGGCGTGCCCATGATCCAGCGCTCGCGGTTCTCCAACGACAGCTCGTCTTCGACCTCCTCCGCCGTCAGCATCCCGCGGAGCGTCCGTTGTCGTTCGGCCAGCTCCTGCTCGTCGGCGCCCATGAGGGTCCGGACGAGCGCCGAGCGGACGATGGTCGAAGGATCGCGGCCGAGCGCGACGCACGTCTCGGTGAGGAGCGCAAACCGATTCGCCGCCCGATCCGGTCCGGAGCGGGTCATGTTGAACTCGTCGGCGAAGCGGACGGCGATCCGGAACGAGCGCGGCGAACCGCGACCCCCGACGATGATCGGAGGACGCGGTCGCTGGACCGGCTTGGGGTGGAACATCGCGTCCTCGACGCGGTAGTGCTTGCCCTGGTAGGTCCAGCCGTCGGGGCCATCCCACAGGGCATGGAGGATCGTCAGCTGCTCCTCCAGCATCTCCGCCCGGTCGGCGATCGACGGATAAGGAATGCCCAGGTGGCGATGCTCAGGCTCGTGCCAGGCGGCACCGAGCGCCACGTCGACTCGCCCGCCGCTCATCTCGTCGACCGTCGTCACCAGCTTGGCGAAGACACCGGGCAGCCGGAAGGTCACCGGCGAGACGAGCGCTCCCAGCCGGATCGTCGCGGTCTCGCGGGCGATTCCAGCCAGGACCGTCCAGGCATCGGTGGTCCGCATGCCGTCGGGCCCCGGAAAACTATCGTAGTGATCCGATCGATAGAACGCCTCGAACCCGGCGGTCTCGGCTCGCCGCGCCAGGGCCAGCTGCTCGGCGTAGCTCAGACCCTGCTGGCCTTCGATCATCAGCCCGAAACGCATCCATCGATCTCCAGGTCAGTCGTCGTGAGCGTAGCGGCCTCGGCCGGCAGCCGACGACGCCGGTCGGCGAGCGGTGGGCAGCAGCAACCCACCATCTCGCGACGACCGGCGACATCGCCAGGCTGCCGATTACCACTCGCCTTGGAGGGCGGCCTCCTCTGCGACGGTCGCGGGGCGCTCGGAGACACTCTCACCCGCCCTCGAGACGAGGTCCTTGTTCAGGAGCAAGGACACCACCACGCCGCCGATCACCCAGGCGAACGCGAAGGGGACGGCCAGACCGACGTTGCCCGCCGGGATGGCGATCAACACCTCGTAGCCAACCCAGACCAGGGCCACCGTCGAGCCAAGCGGGATGAGGAGGTGCCGGAGTGGGCTGTACTTGGAGCGGTACTCGGTCGAGTACAGACGATAGACGGCCAGGTTGCCAAGGACGTAGATGAACAGAACGCCGAGCCCGGTATAGGTTCCGGTGAAGAAGAACTGGTCGGTTGGCCCGAGCCAGAGGGTGAGCAGGAGTCCCCACACGAGGGTCAGGCCCCACTGCGCCAGGATCGCGTTGGTCGGCGTCCGATACTCCGGGTGAACCTTGGCCAGCGCCTTTGGCAGCGTTCCGGTCTCTCCCATCTTGAACCACATCCGGGTCGACACGTTGCTGATCGCGATCACGACCGCGATGGTCGACGACAGGATCGCCGCCAGGACGAGGACCGAACCGGAGCCCCAGAACCGCTCGGCGAGGATGAGGCCCGGGAGCTGAGTCGCTGCGGCCAGCCCCTTGGCCGGGTCGAGCACGTTGTCGGTTCCCCAGCCGATGAACACGCCGAAGGTGACGACCGTCAGGAACAGACCCAGGATCAGGATCGAGCCGACGATGGCCAACGGGACGATCCGGCGCGGGTTCACGCTTTCCTCGCCCAACGGGGCGGCGCCCTCCCAGCCGGTCATCGCCTGGATGGTGAACAGGATGCCGATCGCGAACCCGGGCGCGGCGAAGAAGGTGGCCGGGTTCAACGGCGAGAGGTTGAAGCCCCCGGGTCCGGGACTGAGCAGGCCCCACAGCCCGAGGACGGTCACGATGACCAGCTCGCCCACCCCGAGGGTCACCATGACCTTGCTCGAGAATTGGATGCCCCGATATTGGAGGCCCATCACCAGGGTGGCGCCAACGAGCATGAAGCCGAGCGCGAATGGGGTGATCGAATCTCCGACGATGCCGAGCTGACCGGCAAGGACCACGCCGGTGAAGACGAGGACCGGCCCGGCGTTGGTGGGGGAGAACAGCATGTAGATCCACGAGACGAGGAACCCCGCCCGTGGGTGGACCCCTCGTGCAACGTAGGTGTAGTACCCGCCGGCCGAGGGCATCGCGCGGGCCAGCTCGGCCAGGCCGAGACCGGTCAACAGGACGAAGAACACGCCGATGGGGTAACCGATCGGCATGGCCAGACCGGCCGACCCGACGATGAACTGGACGAAGAACAGGGCCGCGATGGCCGGTGCGATGTGGGTGATGCTCTGCATGAGGACGGCCGGCAACTTGAGTGCGCCGGGCCGGAGCTCCGTCTCCGCCACCATCGTGGCGCCCCGTTGTGCCTCGGTTGTCACGTGACTCCTCTCTCCCTTTGGGCAGGTCCTGGGGGTTGACAGTGCCCGTACACCAGTCGGACGTATGCCTCGCCGGTGGCTGAGTCAAGACCGCTTGGCATCCCTCCTCGTGGAACTGGCACGGACCCCCGGTCGAGATCGGTTCGATGTCACGCTGGGGCAGGGGCGTTGACGTCACCCGGCAGTGGCAGACCGACGGTCATCGCCCCGTCGACGATCATCAGTTCGCCGGTCAGGTACGACGCGTCGTCCGAGCACATCCAGACGATCGGCGCGGCAACCTCGGCGGGGTCGGCGAAGCGTCGCATCGGGATCCGATCCAGGAACGGCTGGGCATTCTCGGGGTGTTCGGTGACGAATGCGGCCAGGCGGGTCTTCATGATCCCGGGAGCGACGGCGTTGACCCGGATGCCATGCTCCGCCAGCTCCATGGCCGCGGTCTGCATGATCGAGATCTGGCCGGCCTTCGAGGTGTTGTAACAGAGGCCTCCAACCTCGGGCTGGAACGCGTTGGTCGAGCTGGTCACGACCATCGCCCCGCCGGTGCCGCCGCGGATCATCGCCCGGGCGGATTCCTGGACGAGATACCAGGTACCGCGCAGGTTCACCCCGAGGATTCGGTCCCAGCTTTCGTCGGTCACGTCGACGAACGGGACGAAGTCGGTGATCCCGGCCACCTGGACCGCGATGTCGAGCTTGCCGAAGCGCCGTTCCGCGACCTCGACGGCGCTCCGGATCTGGGCCCGCTCGCTGACATCGCCGACGACCGGCTCGACCTCGGTTCCCGAACGCCGAAGCTCGGCGACGGTGGCCGCGAGCGGATCGGCCTCGATGTCAAACAACACGAGTCGGGCGCCTTCCTGGGCGAACCGCCGGGCGACGGCCCGACCGAGACCCTGGGCGGCACCCGTCACCAGCGCCGTCTTGCCGACGAAACGCTGCGGCGAACCGCTCATCTGGGTTTGCCTGGCACCCGGACCCTCACAAGTGACTTGAAGCGAGGGGTACCGAAAGATTGTGCAGGACGTGTCAACTACATGGTTGGCGCCGGCAGCATCCGGCTGGGTGGTGTGACGCCGGGCTCAGGCGGTCTTGACGGGCACCGCCAGCTCGACGGTCAGGCCACCGGCGACGCTGCCCGAGATCGTCCCGATCTCGTGGATCCCGCCGTCGTCCCCGAACACATTGTCGGTGGCCAGGCTGACCTGGCCCAGGTTGGTGACGCTCTGGCTGTAGCCGTCGGTCGCGTAGACCTCCGCGCAGATCGAGGCCGGAAAGGCGATCTGCGAGGTGGCGATCTTGTTGGCCGGATCGGCCGCCTTGGCGAGGCTTGGATAGACCTCGAAGTGGATGTGTGGCCAGCGACCCGAATAGCAGGCCGGGAAGACGCTGGTGAAGGTCACCACGCCGCTCGCGTCGGCCGCCTGGACGCCACGCAGGTAGTTCTCGTTGGTGACGCCCTGCGAGTACATCGAGTAGCGACCCTCGCGGTCGCAGTGCCAGACATAGACGGCGGCATCGGCCATCGGCGCGCCTCCGTTGGCCAGATCCTGGATCGCGAACTTGATCGTCAGCGGGATGCCGCCGGCGACGGTCGTCGAGCTGCCAAAGCTGGATCGGATGTCCTTGCGGACGACGCCGCTCTGGGTCAGGACGTCGGGCCCGTTCGATCCGTCGCCCGGGTAGGGGCCGCCCGTCTCCTCGGGGATGACGGTGCCGGAAGCCGCGCGGGTGGCATTGGCCGCGGTGGCGGCGGGGGAGGAAGCGGTGGCGCCCGGCGTCGCGCTGGACCCGACGGCCGCGCAACCGGCCAGGGCGAACAGCCCGGCGCCAAGCGAGCCGTAGCCGATCAGCTTGAGGATCTGGCGCCGATCGAGCAGGGTCTCGACGTCAAACGCGAGGCCCTGGTCATAGGCGGGCTCGGACGGGTCGGGGAGGGGACGCCCCTCGAAGCTCGGTACCGGTGCTGACGCAGCGGGTGATCGGGAAATCGTCATTGGGGTCTCCTCGGCCGCTCTGGTTGTGGTTCGCTGACGACCCTACCGGCGCCGAGCTGTCGAGTTGATGACGAGGAGACCCAGTGTGACGAGGAGACCCGGTGCGACGTTCAATTCGTGTCGGGCTGCCGCCCCAGGCGGAGACGCTCAGGAACCTGGGGTTCAGCCGCCCGGCGGGCGGTATTCCACGCGGCGGCGGACGACCTCGTCGACATCGGCCGCGCTGAGCAGCGGCGACGTCGTCACGTTGACCGCGCCACTCGCCCCGACTGTGAGCGACAGGGCTGCGGCGGCGTTGGCGTCGGGCAGCTCACCGATGGCGTAGAAGTCATCGGCACCGAACGCCCAGTACATCGACTCGATGCTCCCACCCAGGCTCTTGGCCAGCGCCTCGACCACCCGCGCCCGACTCGAGCCGCCCTCCTTGAGCAGACCGGCCGCGCCAGCCGCCGTGTACGACGCGCGGAACAGGTACTTGGGCATCGGGCACCTCCTCTTGGAACGCCGCCGACGGCGGCACGTCCTGTGCGAGCATAGCCCTCGGAGCATGCCTGCGAATAGGCAGAAGGCAGTCGTCCACATGTTCATGGTGGTGACCGACGACGACGCCTGGGCGGCCGACGCGATCGCGCACCTGCCCTGAATGGTCGGCGACCGCCCGCCGTTCGCGACATACACTGCGTCCGTGGCGTACTCGACTCCGGAGGAGGAGTGGCGGGACCTGATGACCGGGCGGCACCCGGGCGTGGCCGCCCTGCGGCGCTCCTTCCGGCGTCTCCCGTCGTCGCCGCGCTGCAAGCTCTGCTACGCACCGTTCCACGGGATCGGCGGTCTGCTCGTTCGCCCGTGGTTCGGACCGTGGGAACGCAACGCCCAGCTGTGCAAGAACTGCATGGGCTCGCTCATGAAGCGCGGCGTGGGCGGCGCGGAGGTTGAGCTCTCCCTGCTGTTCGCCGACATCCGCGGTTCGACCGGTCTCGGCGAGCGTCTCCGGCCCGCGGAATTCTCCGCCCTGCTCAGTGACTTCTACCGCCTCGCCGCGGCAGCGATCGTCAACAGTGACGGGGTCGTCGACAAGTTCGTCGGCGACGAGGCGATCGGCCTGTTCCTGCCCGCCTTCGCTGGACCCGACCACGCGACCAAGGCCATCGAGGCCGGGCGGGCCTTGCTGGCCGCTGCCGCTGCTACGTCGGCGTCCTCGGCAGGGCCGATCCCGGTCGGGGCTGGCGTCCACACCGGGATCGCGTACGTCGGGAGTATCGGCTCGAGCGAGCAGATCTCGGACTTCACGGCGCTCGGCGATGTGGTCAATACGACCGCGCGTCTCGCCTCACTGGCCAAGGCCGGTGAGCTGCTCGTGTCGGTGCACGCGGGCGACCTCAGCGGCCCGCAGGGGCCGTCCACCGAGCGCCGTACCGTCGACGTGCGCGGCCGCGAAGCGGGCCTCGACGTGTACGTTCTCCATCCGGCGGGTTGATGCCGGCCAAAGCGCAGCCTCTCCATCCGTGAGATAGTTGCGGCCGCAACTGCATGACACCGGTTGCCGCATCACCCCGAGGAGACGCCCGATGACCGACGGGACCGCCACGACATTCGAGGACGATCTGATCGCCGACATCCGCGCCCACGGTGGCAAGGTGACCGCGGGTCCACTGACCGGTCATCCGCTGCTGATCATGACCTCCAGGGGAGCCAAGAGCGGTGCGCCGCGGCGAGCCATCCTGACCTTCTCGCGCGACGGGAACGACTACGTGGTTGCTGGAACCGCGGGCGGCTCGAAGGTCGATCCCGCCTGGCTGCACAACCTGCGGGCCAACCCCGTGGTCGCGATCGAGGCCGAGGCCCGGACCTTCGAGGCCACGGCGACGGTCGTCGACGCCGCCGATCGCGATCGGTTGTGGGACCAGCACGTCGCCGCCCTGCCGAACTTCGCCGCCTACCCAGAGCAGTGCGAGCGAGTGATCCCGATGGTCCGGCTCAGCGCAGCCGCCTAAGGGTCACGGCCGGCGTCGAGCTCCACCTACGAAGGTGGATAACTCCCTTGCTTCTGACCCGTGGAATGGTCCACTCTGGCCTCCACGTCGTACAGCGGAGGCACAGACGATGGCCGATATCGGGTCGATGGCAGCACGGTTCGAGGAAGTCCTCAAGACCGGCGACTTCCAGAAGCTGTCGGGGCTGATCAAGGACTACGCCACGGACGATTTTGTCGAGGAGTGGCCACAGTCGGGCGAGCGCCTGACGAAGGCCGCTTCGATCCGGATGGCCGCGAACTATCCGGAGATGTCGGGGACGACTCCGACGTTCTCGTACCGCCGGATGCTCGGCGCGGAGAACCTGTTCGTCGTCGAGGGCACGATCGACTACGGCGACGGCACGCCCGTCAGCTACGTCGGGGTGGGCGAGCTTCGGGAGGGCAAGATCGCGAAGATGACCGAATACTTCGCCAACCCGTTCCCGGCGCCGGCCTGGCGGGCCGACTTCGTCGAGCGAATGGATCCCGTCAAGGCATAGCCAACCGTTCCACCGCAAGGTGCAGGGACCGCCCCGTCAGATGGTCTGGCGAGGGCGGTCCGCCGGTTCAGGAGACCAGCGACGATGACGTGATCGCCGGGATGACGGTGTCGGTCGATGGCGGTGGCTGCGCTTGTTCGAAGGCCCGGAGCTCGATCGACTTCGACTGGAGCGGATCGGCGTCGATCAGATCGGGTCGAGAACCAGCCTCAGGTTCCGCGTCGAGCACTAGCTGTCGTCGCCAGCCCGGCTCTTCGGCCCGGGCTAGCCCTGTCACGCCGGCCGTTGTTGCGGAATAGCAACGGCCGTGTTCGTATGCGCTGGATGGAGCCGATGTCGACGGTCAATGGGCGCAAACCAGGCCGCCCGCACGCTCAACGGGCCCGATCGGCCCGCAACCCCGGCGTCCGAATCGGCCGATCCGTCAGTTACCAGTACGGGGATTGCTATTCCGCAACGATGGAGCGACCGCGCCGGGTCCAAGCGACCGCGCCGGGTCCGAGCGACCGCGCCGGGTCCGAGCGACCGCCCCGACGATGACCGGATTACGACGGCATCTCCATCGGGCTCAGGAGCTGGAAGTAGTTGTCGTCGGGGTCGGCGAAGGTCGCGATCAACGACCCGGGGGCGGTCGCAAAGTTGTACGGCTCGGTGATGACGATCGCGCCCGCGGCCTTCATCCGCTCGAAGTCGCCCTGGACGTCCGTGGACTCGATGTTCCAGATGATCCGGCCCGGGGTCGCGTTCCGGCCCTTGACCTCGGAGTGCGGCCCGACCGTGACGAACCCGGAACCGATCATCCAGCCGGTGTACGTGTCGTCGGTGTAGCCCGGCGCGCCGAGGAGGCGGGTGTAGTACTCGACCAGTTTCTTCGGATCCTCGGACCCGATGAGGATGCTGTTGAAGTTCATCTCAGTTCTCCAGTCCCGGCGGTGCGGTCGTTCGGCTCAGGATAGCGGCGCGGCCGGGTTCGTCGCGGCTCCCTCGTCGCGGCTCCCTCGGCGTCGCGGCCCCTCGGCGTCGCGGCCCCTCGGCGTCGCGGCCCCCCTCGGCGTCGGGACCCGACTCCGCGACTGGACCCCCGGTTGGTATCCTGCCGCGCGTGCGATCCCTCCCGGCCCGAATCATCGAGACCCTCGCGCCGACGAGGCTTGGACCGAGCTTTCGCTGGCTGCTGACCTCGTCGGTCGTCACGAATGTCGGCGACGGCATCGCGATCTCGGCTGGCCCGCTTCTCGTGGCCTCGCAGACCCGCGACCCGCTGCTCGTTTCGATGGCCTTGCTGAGCGAGTACCTGCCGGTGCTGCTGTTCGGCGTCCTGGGCGGCGCGGCTGCCGACCGGTTCGATCGACGGCGAATGGTCGCGGCGGTGAACTTGGGTCGTGCGTTCGTGCTGGCCGCCCTCGCCGTCACGATCATCGGCGGGACGATCAACATCGCGCTCGTGCTGCTCGCGCTGTTCGTCCTCGGCACGGCCGAGACGTTCGCCGATTCGGCCAGCAGCGCCCTCGTCCCGGGTCTCGTCCGGCGAGAAGACCTCGGCGTCGCCAACACGCGGATGCAGGGCGCCTTTCTGCTCACGAACCAACTGGTCGCGCCGCCGATCGGTGCCTTCCTGTTCGCGGCCGGCATGGCCCTGCCATTCGCGACGAATGCGGCCTGTTTCGCCCTGGGCGCGCTGCTCGTGTCACGCGTTGTCACCAGCACCAGGGACGAGCCGGGGGAGCGGTCCAGCTTGCGCGCGGAGATGGTGGAGGGCATCCGGTGGCTGATGGCCCATCCGCCGATGCGGACCCTGGCCCTCACCATCCTCACCTTCAATGTCACGTTCGGGGCGGCCTGGTCGGTGCTCGTCCTGTACGCCGGCGAGCGGCTGGGCATGGACGAGGTGGGCTTCGGTCTGCTCACGACGGCGGCGGCCGTTGGCGGAGTCGTGGGGATGCTGTCCTACGGCCGCCTGGAGCGGCGGTTCTCGCTTGGCGACATCATGCGGGTCGGGTTGCTCATCGAAACGGGCACCCACCTGGTCCTCGCGATGACAACGTCATCCGCGGTAGCGCTCGCCACCCTGGCGGTGTTCGGGGCCCATGAATTCGTGTGGGGCACGACGTCGACCGTGGTCCGCCAGCGCGCCGTCCCCGATGCCCTGCTCGGCCGGGTGACCGGTGTCTACCGGGTCGCGATCGTCGGCGGCCTGGTGATCGGAACGCCGCTCGGTGGCCTGCTCGCGCGGACCTTCGGGATCACCGCACCGTTCTGGTTCGGGTTCGTGGGCTCGGCCCTGCTGGTCACGATTCTGTGGCGGCAGTTCGACCAGATCACGCACGCAAGCTCGACCTGAACCTGGGCTACGAGAAGTCGGTCTCCTTGACGACTCGACCCGCGCGGTCGAGCGTCCGCCAGACGCCGATCTGCCGGCCACGATCGAACTGCCCGGTCCGCATCGCGGATCCGTCGGTTCGGAACCACTCCCAGGGCCCGTGCATCTCGCCATCGAGATTGGCGCCCCGGTACTTGACCTTGCCATTCGGGTAGTAGGTGACCTCGGGCACTGGATCCGGGGGCTTGCTCATTGGCATCGGTCAATCCTGCCACGGATCGCTAGTGGCCCCTTACCGTGCGGGTGGCACAATGCCGGGCATGAGCGAGGTGGGGCAGTCGCCCTCGGCAGCCGCCGCGGATCCTCTGCAACTGGGTCGGGACGCGCTGGTTCGCCACGCGTGGCAGGAAGGTTTCGATCAGCTGTCGCAGGCCGACCGTGACGGCCAGCTTTCGGGCGCAGACCTCGAGGCGCTCGCACTGGCCGCCTTCTTCACCGCCCAGGCGGATGTCCAGCTCGGATTCAAGGAGCGCGCGTTCAAGGTCCACGAAGCGGCGGGCAACGAGCTCCGGGCCGCATACGTCGCGCTCGACATCGCCCGCACGTACGGCTACGCGGGCAAACATTCGATCGCCTCGGCGTGGACCCGGCGGGCCGAACAGATCATCGGTCCGGAGGGCGACACGTACGCGCACGGCTACATGGCCCTCATCCGGAGCGAGGCCGCCGGGGCCACGGGCGATGTCGATACGGCGCTCGCCCTGGCCGAGCGGGCGGTGGCGATCGGGACCAACGCAGCCGACGCCGACCTCAAGGCGTACGCGCTGTCGAACCTCGGTGGGCTGAAGATCGCGTCCGGAGCGACCTCCGACGGGTTCGCGTTGATGGAGGAGGCGTCGATCTCGGCAGTCAACGGGGAGCTGTCGCCATTCACGACCGGGGTCACGGCCTGTCGGATGATCGGCGCCTGTCGCGACCTTACCGACTACCGACGGGCGAACGAATGGATCGAGGCGACCGAGAAGTACTGCGACCGACAATCGCTCTCGGGCTTCCCCGGTGTGTGCCGAATCCATCGGGCCGAGGTCGCGGCCGTCGGCGGCGCCTGGGCCCAAGCCGAGCTGGAGCTCGAGCGAGCAACGACGGAGCTCGGCGACTACAACGCCGCGCCTCCCCAGGCCGACGGGTTCTATGCGATCGGCGATATCCGCCGGCTCAGGGGCGACTTCGCGGGCGCCGAGGCGGCCCTCCGCGAGGCCCACGCCCGCGGCAGGTCCCCCCAACCGGCGCTTGCGCTCGTCCGGCTGGCCGAGGGCAAGATCAAGGCCGCCGCAACGGCGATCAACGCAGCCGTCGCCGACGAGACCTGGGATCGCTGGGCACGGGCGCGCCTGCTCCCCGCCCAGGTCGAGATCGCGATCGCCGCGGGCGATCTGGTGACCGCACGCACGGCGGTCGACGAGCTCGCCGGGATCGTCGTGGGGTACCCGTCGCCGGCACTCGAGGCGGGCCGCCAGGTGGCCCTGGGTCGGGTGCTCGTGGCGGAGGGTGATCCGTCGGCGGCGGCACGGGAGCTCCGCGCGGCGATCAAGGGCTGGCGCGAGGTCGGTGCGCCGTACGAGATCGCCCGGGCGAGGGCGATCCTGTCGCGGGCGCTTCGGGCGGTCGAGGACGAGGATGACGCGGATCTCGAGCTTGGTGCGGCGCTCGACGAGTTTCGCAAGCTCGGCGCCCGGATCGATGTCGAGAGTGCTGAGCGAGGGCTCCGCGACGCCGAGGATCGCCGGAGCGGACCGTTGACCACCCGGAAGACCTTCATGTTCACCGACATCGTCGGTTCCACGAGCCTTGCCGAGGCCCTCGGCGATCAGGCCTGGGAGCGGCTCCTGCGCTGGCACGACGACATGCTCCGGAGCCAGGTGGCGAGTGGTCGAGGGGAGATCGTCAACTCCACCGGCGACGGCTTCTTCGTGGCCTTCGAGACGGCGCGATCCGGCGTCGACTGTGCGATCTCGATCCAGCGGGCCCTGCTCGCGCACCGGGAGAGCACGGGTTTCGCCATCCCCGTTCGGATCGGCCTGCACACCGCCGAGGCGAACCGGCGCGGGACGGATTACAGCGGCATGGGTGTCCACGTCGCCGCGCGGGTCGCGGCGCTGGCCGCCGGCGGTGAGATCCTGGCCACGGCCGAGACGCTGGCCGAAGCGGGGAACGTTGCGGCGTCGGACCCACGAATGGCCCCGGTCAAGGGCGTGACCGCGCCGGTCAGTCTCGCCGCGATCGCCTGGACCTAGCGGTTGTCACCTGCCGTCGCCCGTCGGGTGGGCGCGACCGTTCCGACGTGACCGACGAGCTGTGCTTCGCGTCCGCGACCTGGCTCGCAGCGGCGTTGCGGACCCGCGAGATCTCGTCGCTGGAGGTCGTGGAGGCCTGTCTCGCGCGCATCGAGCAGGTCAATCCACGCCTCAACGCCGTCGTCCAAAGGGCTGACGACGCCCGCCAGCGCGCAATTCGTGCGGACGAGGAGCTTGCGAAGGGACTCCCGCGCGGTCCGCTGCACGGCATCCCGTTCACGATCAAGGACTCGTTCGACACGGTGGGCCTGGTCACGACGGCCGGATCCGTTGGCTGGCGAGAGCGCGTTCCGACGCGCGACGCCGCGGTCGTCGCTCGACTCAAGGCGGCTGGCGGGATCCTGCTTGGCAAGACGAACACGCCCGAGTTCACCTGGTCGGACGAGACCGACAACGACGTCTATGGGCGCACCTCGAACCCGTATGACCTCAGCCGGACGCCCGGTGGCAGCAGCGGGGGAGCGGCCGCCATCGTGGCCGCCGGCGGCTCGCCGTTTGACGTGGGCAGCGACACCGGCGACAGCATCCGCCAGCCGGCCCACGTGTGCGGGATCGTCGGCTTGAAGCCGACCAGCGGGCGAGTCCCGAGGACGGGCCATTGGCCGGGCTACGAGGGGCTGTTCCAGTCGTTCACCCAGCTCGGCCCGATGGCCCGGCGGGTCGAGGATCTTGAGCTCCTGCTGCCGATCCTGGCCGGGCCCGACGGAGAGGACCCGCACGTCGCGCCGGTCCCGCTCGGCGATCCGTCACTCGTCGCCGTCGGGGAGCTCAGGGTCGTCGCGTTCACGGACAACGGGATCCGGACGCCCACCCCAGAGACGATCCAGGCCGTCGACGCCGCCGCTCGGGCGATCGCGGCCGCAGGTGCCCACGTCCGCCACGAAGTCCCACCGGGTCTCGAGGAGGCATGGGCGGCCTGGGACGGCTTGATCCGGGCCGATGGGTACGCCTGGCTCCACCGGCTCATCGAGGGGGCCGGCACACCGGGCTGGGGATCGTTCGCCACCCGCGGGTGGATCTCGCCCGAGGTTCCGATGCCGGGCGACCGGCTGACCGACCTGATCGAGCACGCCGACGCGATCCGGGCCCGGCTGTTGCGCTGGATCCAGGGTGTCGACCTCATCGTCTGCCCGGCGATGCCGCAGCCCGCCATCCACCATGGCGAGAGCACGGCTCCGTGGTTTGGCGATACGTACAGCGACGTCCACAACCTCACCGGCTGGCCCGCGGTCGTCGTCCGCGGCGGTACCTCAGCCGAGGGTCTGCCGATCGGCGTCCAGCTCATCGCCGCTCCATGGCGCGAAGACGTGGCGCTGGCCGGTGCTCGTATCGTCGAAGCGAACTCGGGGGGCTGGCGAGCACCCAGCCTCTGACCCAGGCCGTTCCGGCGGCGTCGACCTGGGCTCAACGCCCGTCCCATACACTCACACTTGACTCGACCGCAGGCCGAGCAGTGGGGAGGGGAGCGCGACGACGATGGGCACGGCGGCCGTGAGGCAGGTCCTGCGCTTCGTGCTGGCCACCGCGGTGCTCGCGCTCGCGCTGGGTGGCTGTGGCGGGGTGGCGCCGGCATCGACGGCATCGACACCGACTCCCCTGGGCTCGATCGATGCGCCGCGCGCGTCGGCGACGGCTGCTCCGACCGTGGCGAACACCGCGACCCTGCAACCCACCGTCAGCCCGAGCGCGTCGCCACCCGCCCTGCGGCTGCCGCCGCCGAACGCCGGGTTCGACTACCAGCTGGGGGGCGCCTATCCGCCGCCCGCCGGGGTGACGATCGTGTCACGCGACCGCACCGCGAAGCCCTCGCCGGGGCTCTACAACATCTGCTACGTGAACGGCTTCCAGGTCCAGGACAGTGAGAAGGCCTGGTGGCTGGCGACGCATCCCGACCTGATGCTGCGCCGAGCGGGCAAGCTGGTCATCGACCCGGACTGGAACGAGGTCCTGCTCGACGTCTCGAAGCCCGCCAAGCGAGCCCAGCTCGCGATCATCGTGGGCGGCTGGATCCGCGGGTGCGCCGCGGACGGCTTCGACGCGGTCGAGATCGACAACCTCGACACCTACTCGCGCTCGGGCGGCCTCATCACCGAAGACGACGCGGTCGCGCAGATCCGGCTCTTCTCGGACGCTGCCCATGCCGCGGGGCTGGCCATCGCCCAGAAGAATTCGGCCGAGATCGTGGGTCGGCGTGCCGAGATGGCGACCGACTTCGCCGTCGCCGAGGAATGCGATCGCTACACGGAGTGCGACGCCTACACCGGCGCATACGGCGATCACGTCCTGGTCATCGAGTATCGGCGGGTCGACTTCAAGGCCGGCTGCGCAGGGTTTCCCGACCTGTCCATCGTCCTGCGCGACCTGGACCTCGTCCCGCCCTCGACGCGCGGCTACGTCTTCGCCAGATGCTGATGAAGGCCACATCACCGACGCCAGCGAGACGTAACCGCGGGCCGCCGTGCCTCGAACTGCGAGACTAGGCCCGTGAGACCACGGGTCGCTGTCACCACGATCGCGCTCGCCGCAGCGGATGGGACATTCACGATCGGTCGGGAGGCGTTCCCGCAATTCGCCTCCTTCAAGCGCCTTGGCGTGCACGTCCAGTCGGATGAGGTGAGAGTGGCCCACCCCGACCCGGCCTACCTGGAGACGGCCCTGACCGCACTGGCCGAGGCGTGCCAGCAGCTCGGCGTGCCAGAGGCATCGGTCGCCTTCGTCGATACGGTCGTGCCGCCACCGCACGTCGGGCTGCGCTACGGATTCAAGGGGGCATTTACGACCGACTATCCAGGGATCATCTGGATCTTCGCGAATTGGACGACCCTGGCCGAGCTGGGAAGCACGGTCCGCCACGAGGCGGCCCACCTGGCGTTTGCGCGGACCCATAGCGCCGAGGAGTCCGCGGGTCACTCCGGACCGTCTGAGGACTTCGCGCTGGCGTTCGAGCAGACCGGATCCGGCGACGCCGCGGTCTTCAGCCAGGAGGCGGGTCGCGATCCTCCATCTCCCAGACATGATCCATGACATGGTGGGCGGTCCGGCGGACGAGGAACTGGATCGGCCAGGTCCGCGCCGCCCTGCCTTCGGCGTTGTAGGCGCGGATGGCAGCGAGGTACTGCTGCCGATGCGTCGCCAGGCCGCCCGGGGTCAGGACGACGTCAAGCGGCGTCCGGATCTCGACCTTGCGCGAAAACTGCTCCGGCTCGCTGCCGCACACGTGGCGGATGATCTGGTCGCGGCTGCGCCCGGCGCTGCGAGATCCGGGGAGGAGCGCGGGCGAGACGCGCGCCGCCACGTCATCGAAGGTGGCCCAGCAGGCGCGCAGGAGGTCGAGCCGCCGCTCCAGGTCGGCCGATGGCAGCACTTCACGCTCGATCTGCGACGGAACGTGGGCGATGCCCCAGAAATCGGTTGAGCTCGATCCGGGAACGCGTTCGACCACCACCACATCGCCGGCCCGCGCGAAGGCGTTCCCCACGCCGGCCCGTTCCGCGACCCCGACGTAGCGGGTGAGGTACGACGCCAGCTTCGCGAGGGCGTCTTCCTCCGAGGTCCCCCAGCGATCAAGGCCGGGCCAGTCCAGGGCGCCCGCCACGACCCTTCGCTTCTTGCCCATCTCGAGAATCACGCGCAGCGGGTCGGTCATGGCCTCGGCCTACGGCGCGGGCGTGGGGGTTGGCTCGAGGTCGGACGCCGGGCGGGCGGTGGCGCTCCCGGAGCGGCGCGTGGCAAACCCAGAGCGGAGGATCACCAGGGCGAACCCGACGGCCGTGGCGCCAGTGAACGTCGCGGGATGCCCCAGATGACCGACATCAGCCCGAACAGGATCAGGCCGCGCCGCGTCATCGCCGGATCGTCGAGTGGATCCTCATCCGGCCGATCTTCTCAGAGTTGCCGGGCGATCGTTGTTCGAGTGGTGGCGACACACGGTCGGCCGTCGGTACGATAGTCACCGATCCCGGTCCGTCAGCAGATCCCGGGGTCTTCGGGAGGAGTCGATGTCGATCGCGGACGCAGTTGCAGCGGCAAGCCAGTACCTGACCGACCATCCCGAGGAGGCTCGCTACCGGGATTCGGCGGCCCGGGCGACACTCAGCTCAGGATTGAAGGTCGAGGTAACCGGGCCGACCGGCGAGCACCTCACGACCGACATGCCGGGTGGCATCGGCGGCACGGCCAGCGCGCCGTCGCCGGGTTGGATCCTTCGCGCGGCTGCCGCGGCCTGCGTCGCGTCGCTGATCGCCATCCGTGCTGCCGCCACCGAGGCAACGATCCGCTCGCTCGACGTGGAGGTCGATAGCGAGTCCGACGACCGCGGGATCCTCGGTCTCGACGCCGCGATCCCCGCGGGCGCCCTGTCGATGCGGATCGTGGTCTCGATCGATGCCCCGGGCCTCGACCAGGCGGCCCGGGAATCGCTGGTCGCGTGGGCGGTCGAACACTGCCCGGTGACCGACACCATCCAGCGCGCCGTCCCGACCGCGGTCGAGGTCAAGCGGTGAGCTGGTTGCTCGACTCCGATCCGTCGATCCGCTGGCAGGTGATGCGCGACCTGACCTACGAGCCGGCGGACGCGATCGCCGCCGAGCGGTCGCGGGTCGCGACCGAGGGCTGGGGCGCGCGGCTGCTCGCACTCCAGGCGCCCGATGGCCAGTGGGGCGGCCGGCCGTGGTCGCACGACTGGACGGACACCTTCCACGTCCTGGAGCTGCTGCGACGGTTCGGGCTCGATCCCGACAGCGAGCCGGCCCGGCGGGCCGTCGGGCTCGTCCGCGACCACATCACCTGGCGGGATCCCGAATTCGAGACCCCGTGGGCAGACCATCGGTTCTTCGAGGGCGAGGTCGAGCCGTGCATCAACGGCAACGTCGTCTCGACCGGCTCGTACTTCGGCGTGGACATGGCGTCGCTCGTCGAGCGGCTCCTCGGTGAGCAGCTCCCGGACGGCGGCTGGAACTGCGAGGTCGAGAACGGCGCGACGGTGTCGTCGTTCGGGACGACGATCAACGTCCTCGAGGGCCTGCTCGAGCGCGAGCGGGCGATCGGCGGTTCGGCCGTGGTGGCCGAGGCGCGCAGCCGCGGCGAGGCGTACCTGCTCGAGCGCCGCCTGTTCCGTCGGAAGTCGACCGGCGAGGTGATCGATCCCAGCTGGCTCCAGTTCTCGTTCCCGACCTGGTATCACTACGACGTCCTGCGCGGGCTGGACTATCTGCGTGACGCCGGGGTCAAGCCCGACGAGCGGGTCGCCGAGGCGATCGGGGTCGTCGAGGGCCAGCGCGATCCCGACGGCCGCTGGCCGCTCCAGAACGTCCACGACGGCGAGTCCCACGTCGAGATGGAGGCGGGGGAGGGGCAGCCCAGCCGCTGGAACACGCTCCGGGCGCTGCGCGTGCTTGACTGGTTCGCGCAGGGCAGGTAGGCCGGCCAGGCCGCCGCGTCAGGAGCCGCCGGACAGGTCCCGGTCCTCCATCTCCCAGGCGTGGTCGAGCATGTGCCAGGCGGAGCGTCGGATGAAGAACTGGACCGTCCACCAGCTCCCGGCCGCGGGGCCGATGGCGTTGAACTCGCGGATCCCCGTGCAGATCGCGTCACGGTGGGCACGGAGGGTGTCCGGGTCCCGCCAGGCGTCGGGCGACGACCTCACGCCGACCTTCCTCCCGTTCTCCTGGATCTCCGTGCCGTTGACGTGGCGAACGATCGTGTCCCGATCGCGCCCACCGCCGCGCGGACCCTGGCGCAGCTCCGCCGAGACCCGTGCGGCAACATCATCGAAGGACGTCCAGGAAGCCAGGAGCAGGGCGATCTTCCGCTCGCAGTCGGCTTCGCTCATCTGCTCCTGCTCGGGCGTGGCCGCCCGCCCGGAGACGCCGTAGAAGTCGGTCATCCCGTTACCTTCGACCCGCTCCACGACGGACAGGTCGCCGGTCGCGCCGAACTCGTCGGCCAGGCCGGCCAGGGCCGCCACCTTCGCGTAGCGCGGCCGGTACGTCTCGAGCACCTGGAGCGCGCCCTCCTCGGTCTTCGCGCTCCGGTCCCAGCCCGGCCATTCGAACGCCACGGCCACGACTCGCTTCTTCTTGCCCCGTTCGGCCATCACCCGGATCGGCTCGTGCATGTCAGATCGCCTCGGCTGCGTCTGTGGTGATCGTCAGGACGACGTTGCCCGCTTTGCGCCACGTCTCGACGTAGCGGTGCGCCTCGGCTGCCTGGTCCATCGGGTAGCTCCGGTCGACGACGGCTCGGAACTCGCCGGCTTCGATGAGCCCTTTGATGAGCAGGACATCCGGCTTGCTCCGTCGACCGATCGCATTCCGGACTCGCTTCGACCCGACGAAACGGGTCACGACGGGCCACAAGACCACGTCGAGCAGGAACGGCCCGCCGTCCGTCGCGACGTACGTCCCGCCCGGGTTCAAGGCTCGGCGCCCGCGGATGAACGAGTACTTGCCGACGGCGTCGATGATCGCGTCGTACGTCTGACCGCGCTTCGTGAAGTCCTCGTGGGTGTAGTCAACGACCTCGTCCGCACCGAGCGAACGGACCAGTTCGACGTGACGCGTGCTGCAGACGCCGGTGACATGGGCCCCGAAGTGCTTGCCGAGCTGCACGGCCGCCGTGCCGAGCGACCCGGATGCCCCGTACACGGCGATCCGTCGCCCGGGCCCCGCGTCGGCCAACCGCAGCGCTGACAGCGCCTGCATCGCCCCGTCGCAGACCGCCGCCGCTTCCTCGAAGGTCATACCGGCCGGCTTGTGCGCCAGCGGGCCGCGCTCCCGCACGCAGACGTACTCGGCATGGGCGCCGAAGTAGGTCGATGGCATGCCGAAGACCTCATCGCCGACCTTGAACTCGGTCACCGCCGCGCCGACGGCTTCGACCTCGCCGGCCAGCTCGACCCCCAGCGTTCGCCGCCTCGGTCGGCGGACCCCCAGGACGAGGCGCCACGGGAACGGCGAGGCCGCACGAGCGTGCCGGTCGCTCTGAGTGACCGTGCTGGCCCGGACCCTGATGAGGATCTCGTCGTCTTTCGGGACGGGTCGCTCGACCTCTTCGATCCAGAGGACCTCCGGAGGCCCATAGCGGTCCTGGACGACGGCTTTCATGCCCGCACAGTACCGCGTTGCGGTCCGCAAGCGAGAGCTGAGCAGGGGAGGGGTCTCGGTTCCGCGCTCGTCCGCGACGCTCTGTTCCAGGTCGCCTCGATCGCCGACCGCGTCGGTGTACGCGCTCTGCTCATCCACGCCGAGAACGAAGCTGTCGCCGCCTTCTACGCACGCCTTGACATCGGTGTCGAGCCGTCACCCACGGATCCGCTCCACCTGATCCTGCTGATCAGGGATCTCCGCTCCGCGATCGCCGAGGCTGCCGGCGCGAACGGCAATCAGTAAACGCGCTCGTCGGTGACGAGGTTGGCGCGCCGCGGGAATCCGGGATCCTTGCGAAGCGCGTCGTTGAAGCGTTGGACGGCCTCCGCCTCCCGAGGCGTGCGGACAGGCCCGAGCCCCAGGGCGAGTTCGGCCAAGGCTGCACCCGTGGCCACGGTGTGGCGCACTCGGCTTGAGTCCATGCGGGCGACCGACCAACCGTCCAGCGAGCCCAGATTCTCCAGGACGCGCCCGGCCAGAGCCATCGCTCTGCCGCTCGAGGCGAAACGCCGCGAGACGCGCCGACCCACCTCGTCCTCGAGCCAGTACGACAGCGTGTCGGAAGAGAGGTCAGGCCTCGGCGGGTTGGGCGAAACGGGCCTGCGATCGGTGCGTTCAGAAGTCTTCGTACGCATGTCGTTCGCGCTTCGTGGCGCGCCGTGCGGAGATGATGCGCATCTTACCGTCCTCGACGCTCGTGACAACCACGAGCAGCTGCCCGGGAAGCGTCGTCCCGATCGCGATGGTGCGATCCTCATCGCCGGAGTGGTCAAGGTCCGGCCAGCGTCGAGTTAGCGGATCCAGGAGCACAAGCCGAGCTTCCTCGAAGGTCACGCCGTGCTTGGCCCGATTGATTCGATCCTTCTCAGGATCCCAGATCGGGCGATCCATCCGGGGAACATAGCCAGGCCGTCTGCACGGGGACTCAACTTGCGATCACTCACGGATCGATCGTGTCGAGCGGACGTGTGGTGCACTTCGGCTCAACGCCAGTCCCGTACACTTACATTTGACTCTATCGATGGTCGATCGGGAGGGAGGGGGAGTGCGACGACGATGGGCACCGTGGCCGAGTACAAGTCGGGACCGAACCTGCTGGTTCGGTTCATCTGGTGGCTGTTCATCGGCTGGTGGGCGTCGGGGATCGTCGTCATCCTGGCTTGGCTGAGCCTGATCACGATCATCGGGATCCCGCTCGGAATCTGGCTGATCAACCGCCTGCCCTCGGTGCTGACCCTCCGTCCGCGGACACGGATGCAATCGCTCCAGGTCGACGATCAGGGCCGAACCGTCGTCGTCGACCATGCCAGGGCCCAGACCGCCTGGCCGCTCCGCGGTCTGTGGTTCGTCCTCGTGGGCTGGTGGGCTTCAGCGATCTGGATGGCCTTCGCCTGGGTCATTCAACTGACCATCATCGGTCTGCCGCTCGCGCTGATGATGTTCAACCGAACGCCGTTCATCGCCTCGCTGTACCACTACTAGGATTCCCGGTTCATGCACCTCTACCAGGGGACCAGCGAGCAATTCATCGCAGACGCGGTCCAGGCCCGGCTTGCCAACCAGCTGGCTGATCGCTTCTTCCAGGAGTTCCGCTATCGGCCTGCGCCGTCAGAGGTCACGTCCTGGCGGAATTCCCTGGGCGCGATGGCCCAGGTGCTTCAACTCGGCGACCTCAAGGACCAGGGGATCCTCGTCGAGCTCAAGCTGCCGCTCTCCTCCAAGCGCCTCGACGTGCTCATTACGGGATCGAACCCCACGACCGGCGACTCCGCCGTCGTGATCGAGCTCAAGCAGTGGACCGAGGTCGGCCAGTCGAACATCACGGACTGTGTCGTCGTCAACTTCGGCGGCCACGAGGTCGACCACCTCCACCCGTCTAAGCAGGTCGCGCAGTACCAGCGCTACCTTCAGGACACGCATCCTGCGTTCAGCGATGGCGGGATCGCGCTCGACGCCTGCGCCTATCTGCACTACGCGCAGCACGATCCCAGGTCACCCTTGTTCGGCTCGGACTTCGCGACCCTCCTGGCGACCAACCCGTCGTTCACGGGCGATCAGATCGACGATTTCGCTGGCTACCTGGACGCCCGAGTGACGGGCCCCGACGACGGCTCGATCCTCGAGCGCGTCGCGACGTCCGAGTTCCGCCCGCACAAGCGCCTGCTCGACCACGTCGCACGCGTGATCCGCAACGAGCCGGTATTCACGCTCCTGGACGAACAACAGGTCGCCTACAACGCGATCATGGATTCGGTCCGCGTGGCGGGTCAGAACCAGCACAAGGTGGCGTTCATCGTCGCCGGCGGACCGGGGACCGGGAAGTCGGTCATCGCCGTGAATCTCGTCGCGGAGATGTCCGCACTCGGGCTACGGACCCTCCACGTGACAGGGTCCAAGGCGTTCACCGAGAACCTGCGAAAGCTCGTCGGCGGGCGAGCCAGCGCGCTGTTCAAGTACTTCCGCGACACCGCGAACGTCGGCGAGCCGCTCGATGTGGTCATCCTTGACGAGGCGCATCGCATCCGGACGATCAGCACGAGCCGGTTCACGCCGGCCAAGGCGCGCAATGGCAAGGCGCAGATCGATGACATCCTCGATGCCAGCCGGGTGTCCGTCTTCTTCATCGACGATTTGCAGGTTGTCCGCCCCGGCGAAGTCGGCAGCACCGACCTGATCCGCGAGGCCGCGGCCATGCGATCGCTCGAGGTCCGCGAGTTCGAGTTGACGGCGCAGTTCCGCTCGAACGGGTCCGATTCGTTCATCCAATGGGTCGACAACACGCTCGAGATGGCCCGAACCCCCCAGGTCCTGTGGCCGATGGACGACGAGTTCGATTTCCGGATCGTCGGCTCGATCAGCCAGCTGGAGGGGATGATCCGCGGTCGCGCCGCCGAGGGCGCCACGGCGCGGCTCGTTGCCGGGTTCTGCTGGCCGTGGTCGGATCCGGACGAAGACGGCCAGCTCCTGCCCGACGTCAAGGTAGGGGAGTGGTCGATGCCCTGGAACGCCAAGGCGGAGGCTCGCCGGCTCGGCCCCGGCATCCCCAAGTCGGACTTCTGGGCCAGCGCCAAGGAGGGGATCGACCAGGTCGGCTGCGTCTACACCGCGCAGGGCTTCGAGTTCGACTACGTTGGCGTGATCTTCGGCCCCGACCTCGTCTACCGCCCGATGGACGGGGGATGGGTCGGCCAGCGCGAGCAATCGAACGACCGGCGGCTGAAGACCGGCGTTACCGCCGATCAGTTCACCAATTACGTCAAGAGTGTCTACCGAGTCCTGCTGACACGCGGCCTCCGGGGCTGCTACGTCTACTTCATGGACGCTCCGACGCGCGATTTCTTCCTCAGTCGCAGAGAGCGATCGGCCGCCGCGCTCTCCAGAGCCGCAGAACAAGAGGCGACCTACGAGTCATGAGCTTCCTTCGACGTCTACTCGAGGGCGAGAGATCAGCTCAGGTCGAGCTGAACGTCAACTACTTCAAACGGATTCGCGATGACGCGACCCTTGACGTCGTTGGCGAGGCATACCGCCAAGCGGGTGTTCTCGCTGCCCGCCCACCTACCGGTGACCACCTGCCTCCTGGTCTGCCCGCCCCGCCGCCCGGCTACTACAAGGCCCTTTTGGTGCCGGAGCCGACCAACCAGTACGACCGCAACGCAATCAAGGTAGCGCTCTGGGCGGGTAGCAGCTGGAGCATGGCGGGCTACCTGTCGAGGTTCGACGCGGTTCGGTACCAGCCGCTCTTTGCCCACCTTGCAACATCAGCCAGCGGCACGCAACCCGCGATCGCATGCGATGCGGCGCTCACGAGCGAGCGCGGCGGAACAGGCGTCGTTCTTCATCTAGGGACGCCGGGAGAGTGCGCAGCCGAGCTCGCCACAGATGACGTCGATCCAACGGAACATCGCTGGGTCGGCAAGTACATCGTGTTCACAGGTCAGGGAGGATCGACGATCTTCGGCGTACCTCTCGATCGAGAGGGTCAAACCATGTTGGCCCGGTGGGCAGGATGCGAAGTGCTGCCGCGCCTCACGAAGAAGACCGATGCGCTCATCGTTTCCGACAACGAACAGACAACTGGCAACCGCCAGAAGGCGACGGAATACGACATCGAGGCGATCGAGGAGACGTCCTTTCTCGCTGACATCGGGATCGACAGCACTTGGCTTGGTCGCGTGACCGGCCGGTGGGCACAGAGATGAAGGCGCAGCCCGAGCAAGACACGAGGCGAGCGTTCCAGCTCGAGCCCGACTGGATGCAGACATAACTTACCTTATCGGCAGTGAGTTGAGATACCACCGGCTCATGCGCCGGCGCTCTCCTGGTTGATGTGGGCACGACCGCGCCTTCGGAGCCGGGTTCCCTTTCAGGCGACGTAGCCCCGCGATCGAGCTTGCGGACGTCTTAGCGCCGCGACGACGCCGCGTTCCATGGTTCGTTTCATATCTCGGACTTGACGGGACTTGAATACAACCGTATGGTTGTACCAATGAACGCCGTCTTCGATGCCGACCACGTCTTTTCTGCCCTGGCGGATGCCACCAGGCGCGACATCGTGCTGCGCGCTCTGAACGGTGATGAGGGCGTCGCCGAGCTGGCCGGGCACTACCCGATGAGCTTCGCGGCGGTGCAGAAGCACGTCGCGGTGCTCGAGCGGGCCGGCTTGGTCACCAAGGAACGCACGGGCCGCCGGAAGGTCGTGCGCACCAATGTCGAGGGGCTCCGCCTGGCGCGAGGCCTGCTCGATCAGTACGAGGCGCTGTGGCGCGGCCGCGTCGAGCGCATGACCGACCTCATCATCAGCAGCGAGGAGACCGACCCATGACCGTCACCGCCGTTCACAAGGATCCAGCCGCCCTGACCCTGAAGCTGACCGCCGAATTCGACGCGTCGCCGGAGCGCGTGTGGCAGCTCTGGGCCGATCCGCGCCAGCTCGAGCGCTGGTGGGGTCCGCCGCATTGGCCCGCCACCTTCACGACCCACGACCTGGCGCCGGGGAGCCATGTCGAGTACCACATGACCGGCCCTGACGGCGACCAGCCGCGCGGCTTCTGGGACATCCTCGAGGCGGAACCTCCGCGCCGGCTCGTATTCCTCGATGGGTTCGCCCACGACGACGGCACGCCGAACGAGGACTTCCCGCGCAACGAGGGGCGGGTGACGATCGAGTCGATCGACGCCGGCCGCACACGGATGTCGATCGAGAGTCGTTTCCCGAGCACCAAGGCGATGGAGCAGGTCCTGGCGATGGGCATGGAAGAGGGCCTCACCCAGGCCGTCGGCCAGATCGACGCGATCCTCGCGGAAGGAGTCCCAGCATGACCACGATGACCGAGTCGACGACCCACACCCTGGACGCTCCCGGCGCCGTCCTGACCTACGACGTCCGTCCGGCGACATCCGGCAACGCGCCCCTGTTGCTCCTGATCGGATCGCCGATGGGTGCGAGCGGGTTCGGCACGCTGGCTGGCCACTTCGCGGATCGCACCGTCGTGACCTACGACCCGCGGGGCGTCGAGCGCAGCACGAAGGCCGATCCGACCAGCCCGTCGACGCCGGAGCAGCATGCCGACGACCTCCATCGGATCATCGCCGCGCTCGACGCGGGCCCGGTCGACGTCTTCGCGAGCAGTGGTGGCGCGGTCAACGCGCTCGCGCTCGTCGCGAAGCACCCAGAGGAGATTCGGACGCTCGTCGCGCACGAGCCGCCGCTGGCATCGATCCTGCCCGATCGCGACGGAGCCCTCGCGGCCTGCCGCGCGATCAGCGACTCGTATCAGCAGCGCGGGTTCGGTGCCGGGATGGCCCATTTCATCGCAATCGTGAGCCACAAGGGGCCGATGGACGCGGACTTCGCCGCCCAGCCGGGCCCCGATCCGGGGATGTTCGGCATGCCGACGGAGGACGACGGGAACCGCAGCGATCCGCTGCTCGGGCAGAACATCCTCTCGTGCACGCAATTCGAGCCCGACTTCGCGGCGCTGCGGGCCGCCTCGACCCGGATCGTCATGGGTGCCGGCGTGGAGTCCGAGGGCGAGATGGCGCACCGCGGCGCGGTCGCCGTCGCCGAGCGACTCGGCCTGATGCCGGTCAGCTTCCCGAGCAATCACGGCGGCTTCCTCGGCGGCGAGTACGGCCAGACCGGCGATCCGGATGGTTTCGCTGCGACGCTGCGCGAGACGCTCTCGGAGGCCTGAACGGCGGCGGACTCGGCAGTTCCCCCTGCCCGGCGTGCTCCCAACCTGACCCTCGGCCGGGCCTCCCCTCCCCCGGCCGGTCAGCTCGTTCGGCAGGCCAGATAGACGTACAGCGGCAGATCGAGCGCCGCATGGATGGCGATCGGCAGAAGCAGCGAGCGGGTCCGGATCGTCACGACCCCGGCCAGCAGCCCACCAAGCCCGAGCACGGCCATCAGCACGAACGATGAGCCCCCGACATCGGGTCCGCCGTGGGCCAGCCCGAACACGACGGCCTGGAGGACGAGCGCCGGGCCGAGTCCGATGACCCGCGAGCTCCAGCCCATCAGCACGCCGCGGTAGGCGACCTCCTCCATGATCGCATTGGCGAGGGCGAAGATCAGGGCCGGCACCAGCGCCGCCGGATCCGAGGTCTGCAGGCCAAAGGCGCCGAAGAATGGCCGAGCGAGTGCCGGCCCGACGGCCAGCCCGAGGACCCCGAAGGCGCCAAAGCCGAGGAACCCGACCTCGACGACCCGGAGCGACGGCCGGTGCAGCCACAGACCGACCAGCGGGGCACGGAGCAGCCAGACGAGGCCGGCCGCGGCGCCCAGGACCAGACCCGCCTCGGCAAGCCGCCACATGGCTGGCGGCGAGAACAGGCGGGCGCAGTCGGCGCCGAACGGGTCCGCGACCGGAGGCACGATCAAGCCGAAGGCCAGGCTGAGCGCGACCGGGACTGGGGCGGCCCAGGCCCAGCGGACGGGAGCCTCGCGCCGGATCGCCACGATCGTCCCGGCCACCAGAGCGACGATGACCGCCAGGCGGGTCTCCCGGATCGCCGCGGCCAGGATCACCAGCAGGATCGGCAGGACGGCCCGCGCCGAGGCCGCCAGATCGCGCGGCAGGAGCGCCCGAACGGTCACGCCATGGCCGGCGCGACGTTGCTGCCGGTCACGATCAGGAGGGCCGCTCCGAGTGGCGGCGCCGAGTCGGCCAGGAGACCGGCCAACGATGCGGCCGCCGCTCCCTCGACGGTGATCCCGAGCTCAGCGGTCAGCTCGGCCTGGGCGGCCCGCAGGTCCGCTTCGGCCACCAGCCGCATGTCGTCGACCCGCCCGACCATCATCGCCAGCGCCTCGGGCACCGGGACGCGGGTGGCGATGCCCTCGGCGAACGTGGCCGCGGCCTCGGTCTCGATCGGTCTCCCGGCGGCCCACGAGCGGGTCATCGACGGCGCGGCATCCGACTGGATCCCGATGACCCGGCAGCCGGGGGCCGCGGAGCGCAACCACGCCCCGACTCCCACGATCAGGGCACCGTTGCCGACCGGGACGTAGGCGGCGCCAAGGGCTGGCAGGATGCCCGCCGCCACCCCATCGGTGACCTCGAGGGCGAGCGTCCCGGCGCCGATGGCGATCAAGGGATCCTCGCCGTCGACCATCAACCAGGCGCCGGTCTCACGGGCGTGTGCCTCGGATGCCTCGCGGGCGGCGTCGAAGTCGTGGCCGGACTGGATCACGGTGGCCCCGAGGGCGCGGATCCGGGCCAGCTTGAGCGGGTTGGCGTGCTCGTCGGCAAAGACCGTCACCGCGACCCCCAGGGCTCGACCCGCGTAGGCGACGCCCTGGCCGAAGTTCCCGGTCGAAGCGGCGACCAGGGCTCGATCGGGCCCCAGCGTCCCCTCCCCCACCAGTTCGCGGACGGCGTGCCAGGTGCCCCGCCCCTTGAACGAGCGGATCGGGTTGATCGTCTCGACCTTGACCACGACCGGACGCCCGGCCCGCGCCGACAATCCCTGGTGGACGAATTGGGGCGTCCCCGCGAAGGTCGGTTCGAGCGTCGCCCGAGCCGCCCGGATCGCGGCCGGATCGAGCGGGACGGTCGGGCTCAGCACGCGCGCGCCATGCCTGCGATGATGCCACGCGCGTCGGCCGACGATTCAGGTCTCGCAACCTCGTCTTTGTCTGGTCTTGGTTGACGATGACCACCGGGGCGCGACACAGTCGCGCGGCAGAGACTGCCAGTCAGTTGCCGGTCGTTCGGCCGGTGTGAGGAGGATCGGTGTCCTGGTCGTCGTCTTTCGTGCGCCACACGCCCCGTCGTCGGGCATCGTCACTCGCGCTCCTGGGTGCGCTGATGACCGTCCTGGCGGCGCCGGCGGGCGTCCATGCCGCCGCGGCGCCCCGGTTGTCGACGCCCTATCCGGCGGTGTCTGTCGCGCCGGGCGCCAAGGTGTCGTTCGAACTGACGGTCAGCGCGGCCACCGAGCAGGCGGTCCGGCTGACGGTGGGTCGTCTGCCCGATGGCTGGAAGTCCGTCCTGCGCGGCGGCGGCTACGAGGTCACCGCCGTCACCGCCGGTCCCGGGTCGGCGGCCGGCAAGGCCACCCTCGAGGTCGACGTCCCGGCCGATGCCGCGCCGACCCGGGCGGCGTTCTCCGTCGACGCCAGCTCGCCCGCCGGCAGCGACACCCTGCACCTCGAGATCGAGGTCAACGCGGCGGCCGGTGGCCAGGTCACCCTCGCCTCGGACTTCCCGTCGCTCAGCGGGGCCTCGGGGACGACCTTCACCTACACCCTGACCCTGACCAACGAAACGCCCCAGGATCGGACCTTCGCGGTCGCGGCCGCCGGGCCGGACGGTTGGCAGGTCGGGGCGCGGCCGTCCGGTGACGCCCAGGCCGCCAGCCTGCCGATCAAGGCCGGCTCGTCGGCGACGATCTCGGTGACCGCGACTCCGCCAGACACCGTCCCGGCTGGCACCTACCCGATCAGCGTCAAGGCGACCGAGGGTGGCCAGGAGATCGATGCCCAGCTGTCGGCCGAAGTCATCGGCCAATACAAGCTCAGCCTCTCGACCCCCGATGGCCGGCTCAACGCCCAGGGCACGGCCGGCGGCCCGATCGAGCTCCAGCTGGTCCTGCGGAACACCGGCACGGCGCCGCTCCAGTCGGTCAAGCTGACGTCGACCCCACCGTCTGGCTGGAAGGTCGACTTCACGCCGAGCGCCACGCTCGACGGCCTCGCCCCGCAAACGTCGCAGACGGTGACGGCGCGGATGACCCCGTCGGACCAGGCGATCGCCGGCGACTACGTGGTGACGTTCACGGCGTCGACCAGCCAGGCCACGTCCTCGCAGGACATCCGGGTGACCGTCGAGACGTCGCTGACCTGGGCGATCGTCGGGGTCGGCCTGATCGTCCTCACCTTCCTCGGGCTGGGCTGGGTCTTCCGCCGCTTCGGCCGGCGCTGAGCGGTGGACGAGCCGCTCATCCAGGCCATCGGGCTGACCAAGCGCTATGGCTCGCGGACCGTCGTCGACCGGCTCGACCTGGAGGTCCAGCGCGGGGAGGTCTATGGGCTGCTCGGCCCAAACGGGGCGGGCAAGACGACCACGATCCTGATGCTCCTCGGGTTGAGCGAACCGGACGGCGGTCGGGCCCGGGTGGTCGGTCTCGACCCGACACGGCATGCCCTCGAGGTCAAACGGCGGGTCGGCTACCTGCCCGATGACGCCGGCTTCTACGGCGACCTGACCGGGCGTCAGAACCTGCGTTACACGGCCGCCCTCAACGGCCTCAACGGCGCACGTGCAGAGGGTCGGCTGGACGATGTGCTCGAACGGGTCGGCCTGACCGATGCCGCCGATCGGCCGTCGGGCCAGTATTCGCGCGGGATGCGCCAACGGCTGGGGATCGCCGACGCCCTGGTCAAGGACCCCAGCGTGCTGATCCTCGACGAGCCGACGATCGGGATCGATCCGCTCGGCGTGGTCGAGATCCTGACCCTGATCCGGCACCTGGTGACCGAGCGCCGGATCGCCCTGCTGCTCTCGAGCCACCTGCTCGACCAGGTCCAGGCGACCTGCGACCGGGTTGGCATCTTCTACGCCGGCCGGCTGATCGACGAAGGGTCGGTGGCCGACCTCGGGCGGCGTTTTGGCGGCAGCCGGAGTCGGCTGGCGGTGGCCTTCGAGGATGATCGGGGCGGGCTCGATCGGGCGGCCGTCGGTCGGATTCTCGGATCCATTCCCGGAGTCCTCGCGGTCGAGGTGGCGAACCCCCAGGACGCGGAGCAGAGCCTGGTCGATCCGCTTCCCCTCGGGACGATCGGCTGGATCCTCGAGCTGGCCGACGATGCCGCGATCCCGGCGGTCCGCCACGAGCTGCTCCGGCGGGTCGGCGAAGCCGATCTGCCCCTGGCTGAGCTGCGTCAGCTCGTCCCGTCGCTGGGCGAGATCTACCGTCGGGCGGTCGAGCACGAGGCGGGCGCGGCCGCCGCGGACCAGGCGTCGGTCGCATGAGCGCATCGGGCGGCATTGCCGCCAAGAAGATCCGCCGAGTCGTCAAACCGGCGTCACGCCCCGCTTCGCCGGCGACCAGCCTGATCGACCCGGTCGACAGCCAGCCGCCGCGCTGGGGCTGGATCGTGGTCGCCCGCAAGGAGCTGGCCGATCACCTGCGCGGGGCGCGGGCGCTCGTCCTGTTCATCGCGCTGGCCCTGGCGGCGGCGATCCCGCTGTACTTCGCATCGACCCGGATCCGCGATGCGGCACCCGCCGCGACCGGCGCCCCGGCAGTCTTCCTGGCCCTGTTCACCCTTGGCTCGACCGACTTCCCGATCCTCCGGGTCAACGCCTTCGTGGGGATCGTGGCTCCCCTGCTCGGGATCGCCTTCGGCTTCGATGCGGTCAACCGCGAACGGACCGAGCGGACCCTCCCCCGACTGCTGGCCCAGCCGATCCACCGCGATGACGTGATCAACGGCAAGTTCGCGGCCGGTCTGGCCATGATCTCGCTCGCGCTGGTGGCCATGACCGTCCTCATTGCCGGGTTCGGGCTGTTCCGTCTCGGGCTGGTGCCGACCAGCGGCGAGATCGTCCGGATCGGCGTCTGGGTGGGGATCACGATCCTGTACGTGGCGTTCTGGCTCGCCCTGGGGACGTTCCTGTCGGTCGTCTTCCGGCGGGCGGCCACGGCGGCCCTGGTCGGCTTCAGCCTGTGGCTGATCGTGACCATCTTTGGCGGCCTGATCACCTCGTTGATCGGTGGCCTGGTTGCCTCGACGTCGAGCGCGACGACCATCGATGCGGCCCTCCGGGCGGCCCAGATCCAGCAGCTCATCAGCCGGCTGCTGCCGAGCCAGCTCTACCAGGAAGCGTCGATCGTGGTCCTCGACCCGTCGGTCACCCGGCTGTCCGTGCCGCTCACCGCGGGCCAGCTCGACCAGGCCCAGCAGCAGATCCCGACCCTGCTGTCGCTCGACCAGAGCCTCCTCCTGGCCTGGCCCCAGCTCGTCGCCCTGGTCGGGATCACCGTGGTCCTGTTCGCGTTTGCCTACATCCGGTTCCTGCGCCAGGAGGTCCGGGCCTAGGGCCCTCGCGGGTTGGCGGCCTCAGCCGGTCCGGCCGGCTCCGACCGGCTCTTCGACCGGCAGCCAATCGTCGGCCGACGACGTCGCGGCCGTGGTCGGCAGGTGCGTCCGACGGCGCTCGACGAGGCTGGGGATGAGCTCCGACCAGGAATGCCCAACGACCCGCAGGCGGAGACGCCAGGCCCGTCCGATGGCGCGCTCGAGCAGCTTTCGCTCCTGAGCGCGCAGCTCCGGCTCGGTCAGGCCGCCCATCCGGAGCAGCGGCGCGAACGCGGCGAACGGCGGGAAGGTGTACGCGTCGTCGGTGTTCTCGAGCAACCGGTCGACGGTCAGGCCGAACGCGGGCTCTTCGGCCAGGGCCGGCGCGCCCCGCTCCATCAGGATCACCGAGTCGATCGGCGCCCGGTCGGTCAGGTCGCAGTCGATCAGCGACTGGACGTGGTATTTCGGCGGCGGGACGAGGAGCTGGACCCAGGCGTTGATGGTCACGATCGGTACGTTGAGGCGGCCCAGGGCGTGCCCCGCCGAGCGGCCCTGCCTGGAGTGGACCCGGCTCCGGATCGCCAGCATGAACTGGTCGGCTCGGGGCAGCGCCTGGTCGTTGACCGCGCTCATCGTGTGCGAGCTGAGGGTCATCGGCTTGGGGAAGCTGAAGATCTCGCCGTCCGGGGTCAGGATCGCCATGTCATCCGAGATGAAGCCCCAGCTCCGCTGCATCAGCAGGCGCAGGACCGTGCTCGTCTTGCCGGTGTCCGTCTGGGCGGACAGGATGACCGCCCCTCGCTCGGTGTCGATCGCGGCGCAGTGGAGCAGGACGTGGTCGTTGGCCACCAGCCAGAAGCGCAGGAGCGGTTCGACCATGTTCGTGTAGAGCACGTGGTGCGACCAGCACAGCAGCCAGTTCGCGTCGAGCTCGACCCGCTCGCCGATGGTCACGTTGAACGCGGCCGACAGGGCCCCGAGGTGCTCCCGGTAGCGGATGACCCCGTCGGGCCCCATCGAGGTCGAGACGTGGAGCCGCGGACCGGCCCCGATGAACCGGCTCCGGATGACGATATCGGGCACGACCGGGTGGGCGACGTTGAATGCCGCCAGCTCGGGCAGGTTGACCGTCGAGCTGATCCGGACGATGCCATGCACGTCGTACTGGTAGGCACCGTCGACGAAGACCTGGTCGCGCCGATCGCGCCCGGCCCAGATCCAGTAGTCGGCCACCAGGTAGCGGACCCCGAAGGTCATTCCGAGAGCGACCAGATTCGAGATCAGGTAGTGGACCCCGCCGAGCTCGGTCAGGGCGTACATCGTCGGCAGCCGGACGATCTGGGTGAGCAGGTTGAGAAGGTTGAAGGTGAGGTAGCGCCAGGCCAGGTGGCCGCCGACCTCGCGGCCGCGGAAGACCCACAGCTCGGTCAGGACGAAGTTGCTGAGGGTCGAGACCTGCGACGAGAGCAGCGCCGCGAACAGCAGCTGGTCCCGGCCCATGGCGGTCACGAATGCCTGGAGCGCGACCTCGTTGACGACCAGTCCGGAGATGCCGACGAGGGCGAACTTCGAAGGGCTGAGGAGTGATCGGAGGAGGCGACGCACCCGCGGCCGGCGGTGCCAGCGAGTGGGTCCCTGGGGATCGGGCTCAGGCGTCGTCACAGATCCCTCGATACGGCCGCGAATCTGTGGTCAAGCGTAAACGGTCCGGAAACGGAGCGTCACACCAATCCGCGTCGGGGTGGACCGGGGTGTCGCGGCGGAGCCCCGACCAGTGGCGGGGGTCCTGACTGGTGCCGGAGCCCCGACCAGTGGCCTAGCCCCTGACCCCCGTCTCGCGCGCACAGAAACGCCCGAAGGAACCAATCGGTCCGTCGGTCCGTGGCCACTGATGCAAGCACCTGCGACTCGGTTCCGTCAGACCCCGATCCAACCTCGTCGTCGCCGATGCAAGCACCTGCGACACCGCTGCCGGTCCGTTCTGGCCCCTTCGGGCAATGCCTACTATGGCGGGTCGGATGCCAGGCTGGCTATGGGGTTATCCACGAACTTCGGGCTCGAAGCGCCCGATCGCCTCGCGTTGTCCACGTTCCGTCCACGGAGGCGCGCTCTGGGCGACGGGGCGGGTGGCGACGGGTCGTCGGGCGGTTCGCCGAAACCCCGCTGGCTCGCCGAGTCGCGGGGCGGCCCGCAGAGCCGCGATCGACTCGCCGACGTTGCCGGGGCGGGACATGAAAATGCCCGGAGGAACCGCGGTCCTCCACCGAGTCCCCCAGAGCAAGCTCCAGCGGTCTCAAGGCTTCGGTCCATCGGCCCCTTCGGGCAAAGAGAACTATGCCCTTGGGACCAGGCGCCTGCCTACCGGCTTATCCACGACCTTCGCGGTTCCTGGCTCGGATTCGGGACGGTTGTCCACCGCTCTTCCACCGACCCGCCGCGTCGCGATCGTCCGCGGCCCCGGACCGCCTGAGCGGCCGACGCACCGGAGCGGCGGTGGACGCGCCAGGCGGGGCCGGGAGCTGATGGCCCCCGAGCCTGGGTCGATCGAACCGTCCATCAACGCGCCGGCCGGGCCACGACGCCGAGACTTTGCGAGATAGCAACCCGGGGAGTGATATCCGAGTGCGACGCCGGTGCCGCGGGTCGATCCGGGGTCCGACGAGCGCCTCGCACGCTCAAGACGAGGCCCAGCGACGCCGATCAAGGCCGAGGAGGACCCGGATCGACGGATACCAGCACGCGCGTTGCTATCTCGCAAGAACCCGACCTCGAAGCGAGGTCGAGCCTCACCGCGGCGCTCTTGCGCCTGAGCCCTCGCGGCCGAGCCTCACCGCGGCGCTCTTGCGCCTGAGCCCTCGCGGCCGAGCCTCACCGCGGCGCTCTTGGGCCTGAGCCCTACGCGGCCGAGCCTTGCCGCGGAGCCTCGCGGCCCTCGCCCGCCCCGTCGCTGCTTCGCGGCCCGGTGGTGCCGGACACACAGAAACGCCCGAAGGAACCACTCGATCCATCGATCCGTGGCCACTGATGCAAGCACCTGCGACTCGGTTTCGCCAGATCCCGGTCCGTAGTCGTCACCGCCGATGCAAGCACCTGCGACGCCGCTTTCGGTCCGTCATGGCCCCTTCGGGCAAGACCTATCATGCCGCCCGGGATCGGGGCTGGCTATGGGGTTATCCACGAACTTGGGTCGAGATCGGCCCGATCGCGTGGCGTTGTCCACGCTCCGTCCACGACGTCACGCTCCGGGCCGGCTGGGCCGGCGTCAAAGGGGCCCGTTAGGCCGCGAGACGGCGAGGCCTCGCCGTCAGACCTCCAGGGGCCAGCGCATTCGTCCCGACCGGTCGACCAGACCGTCGTCGTCGAGGCGCACCACGCGGGGCTCGCCCGATGATCCTCGACCGTCTGGCCACCTCGTCGTCCAGCGCCAGGCGCGCGGCTCCAGCCGAACCAGCTCCACCGCGGCCGGCTCGGGTTCGAGGCGGTCGTCCACCCAGACCCCGGCAACGTGCCGCGACTCGCCGACCGCAAGGCCGTCCGGCGCGGATCCGCCGAGCACGATCGCGTCGGACGCCGCAGATCCCTCCACGACCAGCACGGTTCCCGCCTCTGCGGTAAACCCGAGGTGCCGGATCCCAGGCGCGGTCACCACGTTGCCGTGGATCGCCGCCGGCTCACCGGCCGGGTGGAGGGTCAGCAATCCGGCCGCCGTCGCGATCTCCAGCCGGGTCACCCGACCCGCCGGATCGGTCTCGAACAGGAGCGACCGGACGAGCCGTCCGGCTAGGGTCGTGGATTCGCGCCAGCGGCGGCCGCGCCGGCCGTCGGCCACCGACCAGACGACGAGCTCGCCCGACGGAAGGACGTCGGTCCCTCCGATCCGCAGGTACGAGGGTGCCGGGCCCGCGATCGCACGATCAGGCGTCGTCACGATCGGGCCCGGATCAGCCTCGCGCCGCGCGGGCGGCCGCGGCCTCGAGCTCACCGGCCAGCGCCGGCGCGACGCGCCCCCGGACGTGGACTCCCTCGCCGTGATAGTCGAGATCGACGGTCCCACGCTCGCGCACCCGGGCCAGGAGATCGCCTGCGGCGTACGGGACATCGACATCGATGTCGACCCACAGCGAGGCGAGCACGGCCCCCAGCCCGACCCGCAAGGCGTCGAGCCCGAACCCGGTCGCGGCGCTGATCGGCACGGTCCCACCGACGATCGGCGTGGCGTGCGACCCGTCGCGTGCCGCGGCGTCGAGCAGATCGACCTTGTTGAGCGCCACCAGCCGTGGCTTGTCGCCCGCCCCGAGCTGTTCGAGGACCGCCTGGACGGTCACCCGGTGCTCGGCCGCGTGGCCATCTGCGGCATCGACCACCTCGAGCAGCACATCCGCCCGATTGACCTCCTCGAGGGTGGCGCGGAACGCGTCGACCAGCTGGTGCGGGAGCTTGTGGATGAAGCCCACCGTGTCGGTCACGATCGCCGTCTGTCCCTCGCCGAGGCGAACCTGCCGGCTGGTCGGGTCGAGCGTCGCGAACAGCTTGTCCTCGGCCAGGGCGACCTCGCTCCCAACGAGCGCGTTGAGGAGGGTCGACTTGCCCGAGTTCGTGTAGCCGACGATGCCGACCGTCGGGATCAGCCGGCGGTCCCGACCGCGAGCGGCCGTGGCCCGTTGCTGACGGATCTGCTCGACCCGTTCCTTCATCTTCTTGATCCGCTCGCGAATGATCCGCCGGTCCGTCTCGAGCTGCGACTCGCCCGGGCCGCGGGTGCCGATCCCACCGCCGGTCCGCGACAGGTGGGTCCACAGCTTGGTCAGCCGGGGCAGCTGGTACTCGAGCTGGGCGAGCTCGACCTGGAGCCGGCCCTCGTGGGTCTGGGCGTGCTGGGCGAAGATGTCAAGGATCAGCCGACTGCGGTCGATGACCTTGACCTTGAGCAGCTCCTCCAGCGCCCGCTGCTGACCCGGCGAGAGCTCGTCATCGGCCACCAGCACGTCAAAGCCGGTCTCGCCCTTGGCCGCGACGAGCTCCTCGGCCTTGCCCTTGCCGACATACCAGTTCGGATCGATGTGGCGGCGGTTCTGCCATTCCGCCCCGACGACCTCCGCGCCCGCCGTCGTCGCCAGGCTGGCCAGCTCGGCGAGCGAATCCTGGACGGCCCAGCCGGCGTCGTCGCCGGTGTCGACACCGATGAGGAACGCCTTCTCGGCGGGCACGGCCAGATCGATCATGGATTTGGGCACGTCCGAAGGATAGCCGGCCTTCAGCCGGCGGCGAGAAACGCCGTCACGATCGACCGTGCACCCGGCTCCGGATCGGCCGCCGCATCCAGCCAGGCGATCCCCGGCTCGGATCGGAACCAGGTCCGCTGGCGCTTGGCAAAGGCAACGTTCCGCTGGGTGTCGGCGGCCACCGCCTCGTCCAGCGAGCTCCGACCGTCGAGGACGTCCCAGGCCTCGCGGTAGCCGATCGCGGAGAACGCCGGGAGGGACGGGTCGAAGCGGGCTCGCAGTCCGGCCGCCTCGTCGAGCAGCCCGCCGCCGAACTGCGTTCGCGCCCGCTCGGCGATCCACGAGGCCTGGATCGCGGGCTCGGTTTGCAGCCCAAGCCAGGTCACCGCTGCCGGGTAGCCGGTCGATGCTGGCAAGGGCCGGTCGCCCTGGATCTCGGCGATCTCGAGGGCGCGGACGACGCGGCGCGGGTTCTGGCGGTCGATTCGGCTGGCCAGGCGCGGGGCGAGTGCGGCAAGCCGGTCCGCCAGCGCGGCGACCCCGTCCGCCGCCAGGTCGGTCTCGAGCCGGGCGCGGACGGCTGGGTCGCTCGGCAGTTCCTCGGTTGCCAGGCCGCGCGCGACCGCACGGAGATACAGCCCAGTCCCACCGACGAGCAGGGCCACCGCGCCACGCTCGGCGATCCCGGCCAGGGCCGCCCGGGCATGGCCGGCGTAGTCGGCGACGCTGAAGGCCACGTCCGGCTCGACCAGGTCGAGCCCGTGATGGGCGATCCCGCGACGCTGGGCCACGGTCGCCTTGGCGGTACCGACGTCCAGGCCTCGATAGACCTGGCGGGAGTCGGCCGACACGATCTCCGCCTCGTGACCGGAGGCCCGCAGCCACTGGGCCAGGCGGATCGACAGCCCGGTCTTGCCGGTCGCCGTGGCGCCCGCGATCACGACGAGCGGCGGAAATGGCACCCTCAACGCTCAGTCGTCACTCGCCCACCGGGGTCCAGAGGCGGAGCGCCGCGATGCCATCGGCCCGGGGTTCGCGCCCCGCAGCGCGTACGGTCCGGCATGCTCGATCCGCGCCTGGACGAGCCGTCCCACGAGCTCCGGACCACCGGCGAGGTGGACCAGCTTGTGCTCGCGGGACCGGCCCGAGACCAGCGGCCCGACCACCGGCGGCGGTCCGTCGGACGCCTCGTCGTGGCCGTGCGAGCGCGGCTCGGCAACCGCATCGACGAGGACTTCCACGGTTCGGCCAAGCCAGGCCCGGTTGCGCTCGAGACCGATCGCCTCCTGGTCGGCAAGCAACACGTTGAGCCGGCGGCGCTTGACTTCCGGGGGCACATCGTCAGCGAGACGACTGGCGGGTGTCCCCGGACGAACCGAGTAGGCGGCCGCAAAGACCTGGTCGTAGCCGACGGCCCCGAGCAGCTCCAGGGTGGCCGCGAACTGGTCCTCGGTCTCGCCGCAGAACCCGACGATGACGTCGGTCGAGATCGCGATCCCCGGGACCGCCGCCCGGATCGCGGTCAGCCGTTCGCGGTAGTGCTCGATCGTGTACTGGCGACCCATCCGACGGAGGATCGCATCGTCGCCCGATTGAACCGGCAGGTGGAGGTGCTCGCAGACCGATGGGCAGTCGGCCATCGCGGCGATCAGCCGGTCCGAGAGGTCCCACGGGTGCGAGGTCACGAAGCGCAGGCGCGGGATCGCGGGTACGCCGTCGGCGGTCCGGATGGCGTCGATCGTCCGGATCAGCTCAGCCAGGTCGGGTCGGCCGCCGAGGTCGAGTCGTCGTCCGGCCCAGCGCTCGGTGTCGATGTGGGCGAAGCGTGGCTCGGTCGGCAGGTCGTGGCCATACGAGTTCACGTTCTGGCCGAGCAGGGTCAGCTCGCGATAGCCGGCCGCCGCCAGCGTGCGGGCTTCGGCGACGATATCGTCAAACGGCCGGCTGCGCTCCGGGCCGCGGCTGAACGGGACGATGCAGTAGGTGCAGGTCTTGTCGCAACCGTAGACGATCGGCAGCCAGGCGCTGACCCTCGAGTCGCGCGCGACCCGACCCTCGGCGACGGCGGCGGCCCGCGTCCCCGGCAACCGGTCCGGGGCACCCACGATCGTCCGCCCCCTCCGGGCCGTCAGCCCAACCGCGCCGACCCCGGCCCGTGCTGCGGCC
>Ga0080064_1001242_pt1 | contig 54029 bp, 61 predicted proteins | sample Subgrocontami54m_FD_69260 | JGI IMG/M metagenome (GOLD analysis project Ga0080064, IMG submission 69260) | Subsurface groundwater microbial communities from S. Glens Falls, New York, USA - GMW46 contaminated, 5.4 m (SPADES assembly) (version 2) ...
GGCGCCCGCCGAGCGCGGCGCGCCGTGGGGAGACGGGTGGAGAGTCGTTGGTGGTGGGGGGGGGGGGGCGGGGGGGGGGGGCGCGTTTCAGGGCGGCGCCGAGATTTGAGCCACCTGGGGGTACCTTCCCCGATGTGCGCGGGCGGTGCGGAGAGAAACACGGTGAAGGTCTTTCCCATAGGTCGCCTCTTGCAGTGATTTCGGACGTCCGAAGCAGGACGGGCGTTGGCCGCTCGGGTCATAGGGTAGCAAAGCCTAGCGATTGCATCGTCTCCTGTCAAATACATTTCCGTTATGCAACCTATGCCCGGCGGTTAGAGGTGAGGAGAGCGGGCGCTCCCGTCCGGGGCGAATTCGCCCCCCATCATCGTGCGGGCAATCCACCTTGTGGAACTCCACTGCTTTTTGCGGCAGTCTGTCTCCAGGCACTAGGTCACCCAAGCAGGCAAGAAAAAATCGCTTGCATTTCCAGTCGACTGGAAGACCTATATTCTGTCTGGGCGGTGAGAACCCCCTCAGGAGGAGGCAGTCATGCGGATCGGCGAACTGGCCCGAGAATGTGGCGTCAACCCCAAGACCATCCGGTACTACGAGGCCTTTGGCCTTCTGCCGAAGGCCACCCGGGTGCCATCGGGGCATCGGGTCTACTCAGCGAAAGACCTTCAGCGTCTCCAGTTCATCCGGCGGGCAAAGCAGATCGGCCTCCCGTTGGCGAGTATCCGGCAGATCACCATCTACGCGGATACCGGGAGCTGCCAGCACCTGCGGCCCCGCCTGAAGGAACTGATCGCGGCGCAGCTTGCGGATATCGAGGCCCGGATCAAGCAGCTCCGGGCACTCGAACGAGAGCTGCGGGGACAGTATGCGTCGCTGTGCCAGCGCCCGGCAGGGCCGCCCACTGGCGCTCCCTGCTCGTGCCTTGATACGTCGCCTCGGAAGACAACCATTCTCCCGGCGGACGCCCTGGTCAGGCGGCCCCTGAGGAGAAAATCCTGACCAGAAGGAGGTGAGGGAAAATGGGCAAGCGGATCAACAAGAAGAGCCAGGCGCCCCAGCCATCGGCCAGCAGCAACTGCGGCTGTGGGTGCCTACCCGTAACCAAGAAATAGGAGGATGCTGAGCGTCGGCAGAGGCCGGGACCCGGGCCCGGCCATGCCGCCCGGATTCAGGGGATGTCCCTGCTTCCTCTCCTTCCGCAGGCAATGCTCTTCCGGCGATGACATGGTGGCCGACGGAACGAGGATTGTCAGGTTTGGCGCACGTGTGAAGGTTGCGAGTTGCGAAAGAGGACCAAACCCGTTAGATTTACACAGCTTGATGGTCAGAGGCCGGGTGGAATGAGATTTCCCGAAAGCCGACAGGGCACCATGATGCAACGCTTCCTTGCAGGATAGCGACGGCCCGGGAGGGGCGATGATCAGCATCAGCAAGCTGTATTGCGGTGGGACGGCGGAGAGCGACGGCCTGCGCTATGGCCACGGCGGGCAGGGCCCGGCGGTGAGCGCGGGAGCGCCGCCGGCATCCAAGACGGCCGCCGAACGCCGTCCCGTGACGGTGTGGAACGTCACCCGGACGTGCAATCTGCGCTGCATCCACTGCTACACCGACTCAGAGGCGCGGAAGTACAGCGGCGAGTTGACGACCGAGGAAGGCAAGGCGCTGATCCGGGACCTGAGCGCGTTTCAGATCCCGGCGCTGCTCTTTTCGGGCGGCGAGCCGCTGGCACGACCCGATCTCTTCGAGCTGGTCGCCCACGCGCGGTCCCTCAGCCTCCGGCCCACGCTGTCCACCAATGGCACGTTGATCAACGACGACACGGCGAAGAAAATCAAGGAGGCCGGTTTCACTTACGTCGGGATCAGCCTGGACGGAATCGGGGAGATCAACGACCGATTCCGGGGGGTGGATGGCGCCTTCGAGCGGGCGGTGCGCGGCTTCAAGGCGTGTGTCGGTGTCGGGCAGCGGGTCGGCCTGCGCCTGACCCTGACGCGACACAACTTCACCACCCTGCACGGGATCTTCGACTTCATCGAGCGGGAGCGGATTGACCGCGCCTGCTTCTATCACCTGGTGTACTCCGGACGGGGTGGGCAGATCGCCGAAGACGACCTCTCGCGCGAGGAGACGCGGCAGGCAATCGATATCATCCTGGAGCGGACCGAGGATTTCCACAAGCGCGGCCTGAACAAAGAGATCCTGACCGTGGACAACCACGTGGACGGGATTTACCTGTACCTGAAGCTCTTGCAAAAGGACCCGGCCCGCGCGGCGCAGGTATTGAAGCTCCTGACCTGGAACGGGGGCGGAATGTACAGCTCCGGCGTCGGCATCGCGGATATCGACTTCCAGGGAAACGTCCACGCCGACCAGTTCTGGATGCACTACTCCTTCGGGAACGTGCGGCAGCGGCCCTTCGGCGAGATCTGGACGGACACCTCGGATCCGCTGATGGCCGGGTTGAAGAATCGGCGGGCCAAGGTCAAGGGGCGCTGTGCCCCCGGCGTGTGCAAGTGGTTCGACGCCTGCGGCGGGGCCATGCGGGTCCGTGCCGACCTGGTATACAACGATCCCTGGGCGCCGGAGCCGGCGTGCTACCTGACCGATGAAGAGATCGGCTTCACCGACGAAAAGAAGGCCGCGGTGAAGGCCAAGGGCGAAGACTTCCCCATGCCCGAGTTCTCACGCCCGCCGAAGGTCTCCCCGCCCAAGGCTTTGGACAGCCTGCCGACAGTCTCCTGTACCGGGGGCACGGAGGTCTGAAAATCTAACCGCCAAGCACCAAGGACGCCAACATACCTTCTCTAATTGTCATCGTCACGGCTTCCACAGGAGCGTCTCCGGATAGAATCCCTTCCAGGCAAACCAGAAGCCGACCGTCGAGGGGAGTTGATCCAGGCGGGTGTCGGCGGCCCCGACGAGCCGACCCCTCACGGCCTCGCCCGAGAGGGCGCGCCAGGTACTCCGCGTCTCGACATCATCCATGAGGAGATGGCCCTGCTCCCGGCGGAGGTTGGTGAAGGTCAGGGTCCGGCCGGCGGCCTTGCGGGAGAAGGTCACGCCGGTCGCGCTGCTGGCGAAGGATCCGCGATGCAAGAGGGGTCCAAATTTCCGATCGAAGCTAGACTCCGTCCAGCATGGACTTTAGGGCGTCAGTCAGTGCCTTGAGTTTTGGTTGCTGCCCGGCGCGGAGCCGCTCCACATAGGTCGCGAGCGCCTGGACAGTCTCTCGAAGTTGGGTAACCGTCGTTTCAGGCGATCCAAGCCGCCCACCGAAAAACCCAGGGTCTACTTGCGTTAGTATACTCGATAAAGGCCCCTGAGCCCTGGGCCTCGACCTTGATCCGACCCACGAGACGCCGCATGTACCTCGCCTTCAAGAGCTCCCAGGTCACCTGAAACCCGCCTGCAGCACGGCTCACGGTGGCCAGCACCGTGTACCGCTCATTGGGACCTGTCACCTCGTATTCGTAGGAGACGCGAAACGAATTGGGCGACAATCGTCCCACGATCCGACTTTCAACCAGGTGGGGAAGATATCCCGCCTGATTGTCGAAGTCGGCATAAACCGCTATCACCTCCTCCGGTGAGGCGGCGACCCATCGGTACACCGTAACCTCGGGCCACAGGTAGCCCTCCACCGGCCTCGTCTTGACGATCAGCTCGCCCCGGTCAAGTTGCTGCTCGTCCGAGTCTGTCAGCTTCTCGCCAGCTTCAGCCGGAGAGACCTGGGCGAGGTTCAGCAATGCCACCAGACCCGCCACCACCAATAGCCCGGGGAACTGACGGAGGATCCCAGGAGGCACCCGGCCGTTTCCCACCCGACTGTTACGCATTGAGGGAGGAGAACCCCTGAGGCGCAAGCTGGAACGCCTTCGCAAACTTGCTGGCGAAAGTCTGGTACCCGATGACGAACGTTAGCTCGACGATTTCCGGCTCAGAGAAGTGGCGACGCAGGCTCTTGAAGCATTCGTCAGAGACCTCTAGGTCGTCGCGAGTGACCCGCTCAGCATACTCCAGGGCAGCCTTTTCCCATTCCGTGAAATGCGGGCTCTCTTGATACCGTTCAAGGGCAGCAAGCTTCTCCACGGGGATACCCACCTTCACGCCAACGGCGTGCCGGATGTCCATTCAATACGGGCTCCCATAGAGCCTCGCCACCTGGACATTGAGCAGGGCGCGAAGCTGAGTGTCAATCTTTCCGAACCACTCGAGGGCGCCATAGAGCCCTCCCAGACCCAGCATCAGCGGGACCCGATGGGCCATGATCCGTTCAGGAGTCGGCACCTTGCCGAACATCCGCTCGCCAATCTTGTAAAACGTCTGAAGCACCATTCCTGGTTGCTCGATCTCTGAAATGCGTGTCATCGCAGTCGCCTCCTTGCTGACGATTCAATTCCACAGGCTGATGGAGAGAGGAACAACGAGCACAGTCGGAGGTATCGCTCCTGATCCCTTGGTACATGTATCCTTCTGTTTTGATGTCCTTGGAGCCGCTGGCGATTCAACGCGGTTCCCCGGGATTAATCCTCACGGCTTCCACACGACCGTCTCGGGGTAGAACCCTTTCCAGGCGAACCAAAATCCGGTTGTCGAGGGAAGCTGGTCCAGGCGGGTCCGGGCCAGCCGGCCGCGGATGGCCTCGCCCGAGAGAGCGCGCCAGGTGCTCTTGGTCTCGGCGTCGTCCATCAGGAGTTCGCCCTGCTCCCGGCGGAGATTCGTGAAGGTCAGGGTCCGGCCGGCGACTTTGCGGGAGAACACCACGCCGGTCGCACTGCGGGCGGAGAAGGCCACGACCAGCGGCTGGCCCGCCACCACGTCGTTGACGAGCGGCTGGCGGCTGAGATGACGGTACGGGTAGGCCACCGCAACCTTGTCGAGGGTCAGGCCCAGGACGAATTCTTTCCCGGGAAGGCTCTTGTCGGGATTCTCGGTGCCGAAGATGCCGAGCTGGCCCTCGTTGGCGAAGTAGCTCTCATAGACGTTCCGGGTCCCCTCGTAGCCCAGCGTGGACTCCTTGGTCAGAACCAGGCTGCCCGGGTAGAGCTGTTTCCACTCGGCCCACGTCGTGTGGATGGCCGGAAACAGCTTCAACCGCTTCCCGGCGAGCTTCCCTTTGATCGCGGTGCCGGTGACGTGGCTCCACAGGCTATCGGTTTCCCGGTCGTACATGATCAGGGCGTCCTTCCAGAGCTTCCCGCTCACGCCGAAGCTGAGGAGCTTCCCATCCACCGTGGGTCGGGCATACACGATGCCCGTGTAGCAGAGGGGTCACCACGTGACCGCGAGGGGAAAATTGCCAAGGCTGTCATTCACGATCTCATGATGGTTGAGTTGCCACGTGGAATAGGCCTTGGCCACCTTGCCGTCGGTGATCCCGAGGACGGGCTCGTCCGGGCGCATGAACCGTTCCGCCTCGGCTACGGAGAAGTATCTGGGATTGTCAATGGCCGGAATGGCATCCACCGGGAGGACCGTGAGGATGGGGGAGCCTTGGATCAGGTCGGCGTCGGCCGCGCCGGCCTGTTGCCCCATCAGAAGCCCCATTGTCACTCCCACCCAGGTGCGCCAGCGCGTCGCTCTCATTTTTCCCTCCCGCCGCGCATCGCCTTGACCGCGGGGGTCGGGGACCAGGGGCCAGTGGGTCAGAAGGCAAGCCTTCCGACCCCCAATCCCCAATCCCTAGCCCCCGACCCCCGTATTCAGGCGATAGCTTCCAGCCCCGCGAGATCCCGGATCAGAATCCGGCAATGATCGATCCGCAGCAGGCCTCCGCGCTTGAACTGGTTCAAGGTGAGTGTCGTGGTCTCCCGGGTGGACCCGATATGCCCCGCCAGGTCTTGGTGCGCCAGCGACAGGTCCAGCAGGATCCCGCCTGCGGTCGGCCGCCCGTGGCTTCGCGCCAGCCGGGCCAGCAGCGCGGCGAGGCGGGAGCCCACGGTCTTGAAGATCATCTCCTCCAGCCGGGACTCGGCCGCGCGCCGCCGGCCGCTCATCAGGCGCGCCACGGCCAGGGCAAAGGCGTGCTGAGCGTTGAGCGCCGGGGCCAGCTCCTCACGCGGGATTCGCAGTACCTGCACCGGCTCCAGCACCTCGGCGATCGTCTCGCGGACGGGGGCATCCAGCAGGCACTCTTCGCCGAAGGGCTCGCCGGGCCCCACCAGGTTCAACGTAGCCACCTTGCCGTCCTCGGACAGACGCGAAATCTTCACGCGTCCCTGCTGCACGACGAAGACCGCGTCAGCGGGATCCCCAGGAAAATGAATCGCCTGCCGCCGCCGGTAGTCGCGCCAGGTGGATCGGTCCGCGATGCGGTGCAGCTCTGCGGATGCCAGATCGGCGAAGAGCGGAACGGAACGGAGGAGAGTAATCTTCGGGTCGTGCGGGTCGGGACGGGTCGAAAGGATCCCGTCGGACTCGCCGGCGGCTCTACCACTCGAATCGTGAAGCGGGAACCGAACGGTGGGGTCCTGAGGTGCCTTGCCGTTTCCATTGCGAGGAAGGACCTCTGCTCTCAGGGCGATACCCATGGGTAACCTCCAAGAAGGGCGCGGCCTCGATGCCGGCTCGCGGATGGAATGTGGAGGGGTATCACAGCAAGGAGAGTGCCTGGATTTCTCAGGCAGCATTACAAATGCCCGCGGTGGTCGCAAGTTGCTAACTGTAAAGCCACTTACAGTGTCTCAGGAGGGAACAGCAGAAATATCAGCGAGCCAATTTGGAAATGGAGAGCGTGTTCCAGGATGGTGCTATGCGTTCCACTATGGAGCTTCTGAGCGCCTGTCTGGAGGCTGGATGCCGTACTCCTTCAGCTTCCGCCAGAGCGTGTTCCTACCGATGCCCAGGATCTCGGCCGCGCGGGCCTGGTTCCATCCCAGTTCTTCTAGGGTTCCGAGAATATGGGCGCGCTCCATCTCGTTGATGCGCATCAGCTTCGGTGGGATCGCACCGGCCTCGCCCGGAGGCGGCGCGCGATGAAGGCTAGGCGGAAAGTCGCCGGGGAAGATGACATCCTGCTGGGCCAGCAGGACGGCTCGCTCGATGGCATTTTCCAGCTCGCGGACATTGCCGGGCCACGAGTACTCCAAGAGGAGGTTCAAGGCCTCCTGCGACAGCGTAGGCAGCGGCTTGCCCAGACGCTTCGCCGCCGGCTCCAGGAAGTGGGCTGCCAGGAGGGGGATATCTCCCCGCCGGTCCCGGAGCGGGGGCAGGGGGATGGTGATCACATTCAGCCGGTAGAAGAGGTCCTCGCGGAAGCGTCCCTCCCGCACCAGCTCCTCCAGGCTGCGGTGGGTCGCCGTCAGGACCCGGACGTTGATCTTGATCGGCGCGTTGCTGCCCACCCGGCGGATCTCGCGCTCCTGCAGGACCCGGAGCAGCTTGATCTGGATGGCCGTGGACGTGTCGCCGATCTCGTCCAGGAAGAGGGTGCCGTGATCCGCCTCCTCGAAGAGGCCCTTCTTGGTGGCCGTGGCGCCGGTGAAGGCGCCCTTGACGTGGCCAAACAGCTCGCTCTCCAGAAGCGTCTCGGGCAGCGCGGCGCAGTTGATGGCGATAAAGGGGCGATCGGCCCGCGGGCTTTCGTTGTGAATGGCCCGGGCCACCAGCTCCTTGCCGGTTCCGCTCTCCCCCTCGATGAGGATGGTAGTGTCCGTCGCGGCCACGCGGGAGATCATCTCGGTCACGCGCTGGATCTGGGGGCTTCGTCCTACCAGGGTGCCGAACCCCCGCTGCTCGCGGATCTGCTGGCGCAGGAGTCGCACCTCGCCGACGAGCCGGTGGCGCTCCAGGGCGTTCTGGACTCGGTGGAGCAGCTCGGGGGGCTCGAAGGGCTTGGTCACGTAGTCGAAGGCCCCCAGGCGCATCGCCTCCACGGCCGACTCGATCGTCCCGTGGCCGGTGAGCAGGATCACCTCCATCTCCGGCCGCAGGGCCTTGGTCTCGCGCAGGACGTCCAGCCCCGAGACGTCCGCCATCTTGAGGTCGGTGATGACCAGACTCACCAGCTCGTCGCGCAGCTTCTCGATGGCGGCGCGGCCGTCGGCCGCCTCCAGCACCTGATGCCCTGCCGCCTTGAGGAGCATGGACAGGGTCAGGCGCACGGAGTGCTCGTTATCCACCACCAGGATCAACGCCATGACGCAACCCGAGGACAGTTATCCATGGAGGTCGCCGCTTCATTCAGGTGCGGTCGCCCTTCTCGCCATGCCATTCTGGCATCGCCCGTGGAGAGGGAAAGTAAGAGCACTGACACTCGGGACGGACCCATTCTAGCCGGAATCGCTGTCGGAGGAAAACAGGTCCCGGCCCGACGGGTGTTCCCTTTCTTATCGTCTCCTTGACCCGGCGGCGGGTGCCTCCTGCCCAACTCCGGCCGAGAGGCACCTCGCATCTTCCATGGCTACGACTCCAGCTCCGTGCCGAGGGCGTCGTTGAAGCGGTTAGTGAAGTTGGCCGCCGCGATGGTCAGGGTAAGCTGGACAAGCGCCTCCGGGGTCAGGTGTCGCTTGAGTTCCTCGACCAGCGCACCCTCGACCTGCACCTTCCGCGTCATCTCCTCGGCGTACCGGATGACCAGTCGCTCCACATCCGAGAAGAGCGGGCTGGTGGCGTACTCTGGCAGTGCGTCGAACTTCTCCTTGGGGACGCCGACCCTCTGACCGAGGGCCGAATTGTGCGTCGCTCAGTACCGGCAGTTGTTCACCTGGGAGGCCTTGACGTAGGCGAGCTGGCGCAGTTTGATGTCCAGGGCCCCCTCGCGAAGGGTGGGATACCATTGCAGGAACGGGGGGAGGGACTTGGCGTGGTGGGCCATGAGCTTGAAGATGTTCAGCACCCGGCCCGTCGCCTTCTGGAGGGAGTCGTAAACCGTCTGGACGTCCGCGGGCACCTGATCGCGCTCCAGGTACGGGAGTCTGGCAGCCATGGCATTGCCTCCTTCTGTGTAAGAGGACGAGGGCGGTGCGCCCCCGTCCCCACTCATTCGTTGGACGATTATACCGGGGGAAGCGTAGACCACAAGGCGTGACTGTGGCAGGCACGAGCGGCCCCCATGGGAGCGGGATCCGCCCGTGAGCTCAGGCTGCCTGCCGACGAGCCTGGGCGCCGCGAACGGCCGGGGCTCCAGACCCGGACGGGGAGTGGCGGCCCAGAGGGATCGGGGGCGAGGTCGCTCCTTACGATCCCGAGAGAGGGCTGGACTCGGAGTGGACCTTGTGGCGAGCGATAAGTCGCGAGGCCAGGCGGCGGCCACACCGCCACATGAAACGGATCCCCTTCCCGACGAGAAGGGCAAGGAGCGTGGTGGGTCAGGCGTGGCATCCAGGATCGAATTCTTCCTCGCCTCTCTTGGAAGCTTGCTCGTTCGTCATGGCTCTCCCCTCAGGGGGAGCGGCGTCCCCAGGGATCCTGGGACGCCGCCCCCGTCTCGGAAGTCCGTTACATCAGTTTGCCCATCAGGGCATCTTCCATCTTGTCCATGGCCTTGGGATCACCGGAGGGATGCCGGACGATCATGAGCGCCTGCCACTTTCCCACCGGGGACTCGGTCAGGTTGGTCGTGTACTTCGCATTCCCGTTGGCATCGGTCTTGAAATCGTAGGGGGGCGTGCCGGCCCCGGCCTTGGTCATGGTCGGCTGCATGTTGACCAGCCAGACGGTGTACACCGCGTTGGGCTTCAGCCCCTTGGTGGTGATCGTCAGCCTGTTCCCCTCAAGGATGGCGGTCCCGCTGGCCTGCGGTGTATCCTTCTGTCCCATGAGCGCGAAGCTCTTCGTCTCCGCGGCTACCGCGCCGGTTGCCAGGCCAACCGCCAGCGCCAGGATCAAACTCCCCACCACTGCCCACTGTCCTTTCATTGCCAATCCCTCCTGTGTGTGATTACCCGAAACCACCAGACTGTGTGCCTGCACTCGGGTCCTTGAGACCCGTCGCTCCCGGGGTCCATGCGGAGCCCAACCGGGGAACCCCCTCGCATCAAGGTAGATGCAAATCGGGGTTGAGAAGGTCCGCGAAAAAAGGAACCCGCTGCGGGATCTCAGCCTGATGAGGTCGGTGGGTCGTGTTTTTGGCCTACGCGACGCTCAGCGACGTCGACTGAACCGGGAGACGGATGTGGAATGTGCTGCCGCGCCCCCAGGGTCTCGGCCACCAGCCGATTCAGCGTGGCGAAGACTTCACCCAAGGTGGCGCCCGCAATCGCCTGGGCGATGTCCTGGACGAGGTGATGGATCCGGACCGGATTCCTCACGGGGCTCATGAGCGGCGTCTCTGTAAACATGTCTCGCCTCCTGGCAGGTGGGGAGGACAACCAGCGTCAGCAGAAACTCCCCCGTCTGCCGAATGGGCAGTGATCAGGGCCTCATGCCGCGCCTGTCCGTGTTCTCTCTGGTCCAACCAGAGGGACACGGCGGAGCAGGCGTGCCTGCTCGGCGTCCAGCAGTCCTTCGCGCATCCCCCACTCGGCAATTTCGGTCCAGGTCAACGCGTCGGCCGACTTCGGACTCTTGATCCTCGTGCGGTCGGCGCAGATGCGACGATAAATGTGATAGGCCAGCACATCCGGTCCCTCGGCGATGAGGCGCAGGATGAGCTGCTGCCGGAGGCTCCGAGCCCGGCGAAGCGCGTCCGCATCTAGCTCCAGTTGGCCCGCCATGGCACGGTCCACGGCCTCGCGCAGTTGGGCGCCAGAGACCGGCTTGAGGAGGATGTCCGTGATGCATCCCTTCGCAGACCTCTCGAGCGGATCCACAGCCTCTCTCCGCTCCGTGATGACCAGCACCGGGATGTGCGCTGTCTCGGGCTGGCTCTTCAGATACCCTAGCAACTCCTCGCCCGGAAGATCGGGCCCCAATTCAAGTAAGACGAGATCAGGCCAGTGGCGAGCCTCCTGCAGGGCTGAGCGGGCATCGGAGGCCAGAATCGCGGTGTGCCCGGCCTGTCGCAGGGTTCGCGCCATGTGTCCCACCGCGAGACCATCATTTGCCACGATCAATATCGCGCCCGTGGCTCACCTCCTCCCTCGCTGACGTCGGAATGCAGAAACTCCGGATCGCCCTGGCTATTTCTCTAGGGGCCTACCCTCTGGGTTCCTTTCTTCCAGCAGTTCGGCCTCGGCTCGGAACCAGTCCGCCAGATCGTCTCCATGTTGGCCGCCGCGGGCGAGGAAGAGCGCATACGCGCGGTCAGCGATCTCCTCGTGGGGGATTGTGGAGTCCGTGGAGGTCTCTTCCCGTCCGGAGGCCCGGCCGGGTTTGTTTCGTTCTCTGCGGGCGGTGCGTCCCTTCGGTTTCTTGATCTTCCCAGGAGTTTCTGGTTTAGACATGGCCCTAGGAAGATCCCACCGCGAATGCCAGCAGGACTCCTGCGGCCAGAGAGAGTCCCCAGGTGATTCCCATTATGAGCAGCATGGTGTCCCTCTCATTTCTTCCTGCCGGGGAAGGGTTCTACGCAGATTCCACATCGCTCTTTGCAGTTTCACCGCTTCAGTTATCGGGGACGGCTCTCTGACAATTGCTTGGGCTTTGGGAGAGCAGGACTCGTGCCACCGGTGCGAACCAGCGCCGGGGCTGCGAAAGTGTGCGCCGTTGCGGTCGCTCCGCTGAAAGCGCTCGTTTCAGAAATGGAAGACGACCTCGCTGACGGTTCCAAGTTGAACCATGCCGCGGAACACACGCATGTCATCCGGAACCGCGGCGCAAGCGATCGACACCTCTGCTCTTGCTCCGCGATTGGCTGGTTGACTGTCGGGGATGCCAGGGGAGTCGGGAAGGGATCACCGTTATGTTCACCTTGTGATGCCGGGAGGAGCTTACCGGGACTTCTTTTCAGCTTCCAGAAGCAAGACGGCGAAGTGGGCAGGGATACCGAAGTTGCTGCCGGCAAACTGTTGAAGCACGGCATAGTTGATGGCGATGACCTTCCCCTCGGTGCTCAGCACCGGACCACCGCTGCCACCGCCGGTTGTCAAGGCATCGTATGTCACCTGGTGGGGTTGCACGTCAGCCAGAAGCCCTTGCGTGATGGACGGGCGGATCAAACCCAGGGCGGCGATTCGGTCCGCGAGTGCGTACTCGTCTGGGATATCCTCGGCCATGAGGCGCTGCACGGTGGCCGGATCCGCCCTCGCCATCAGGACCTCCAGCCCTCTGGGATAGCCCATGAGCAGGACCGGCCGTCCCGGGACCGGGCCGCGGCCGGAGTGGTCGAGCGCGAGCACCGGTACCCGGGCCCCCTTCAGGTCTCCCCGGATGAGAGCCACATCGGCGTCATCTGAGACCCTGACCACCATGAGAGGCACGGCGACCCGAATCCCCGGCACGAAGGCGCGGAGGCTCGTCATTCGGGGGGTGTACCCGGCGGCCAGGAGACCTTCCAAGCTTTCGTCTCCCCGCCAAGGCTCCACCACGTGCCGGTTCGTCACGAACAGCCCGTCCCGGCTCACGAGAAAGGCCGTGCCGGTAAACGGCATCGTGGCCACGGGCCCCTTCCCGTCGGGTGAAAGCAGCGGCCGCCCGGAGGGGTCGCGCAGCGGCTGCCCGTCGTCGTCCAGTGCTGCGTAACGCACCGGTCGCCCCTGCGGGTCCACCAGAGAGAGGGCCCCCTGAACCAGTGCCACCCCGCCCGCGAACCGGGCGATGAGCCGCTCCCCCGCCCGCTCCTCGGCCTCCAACAGGCGCAGCTTGCTCTCGGTCTGTTGTAACGCTCCGAGCAGACGCTCTCGTTCCTTCTGGAGGGTGGCTACAGCCTCCTGCTGACGGCCGATCCTTTCCCGTTCCGCCTCCAGGCGGGTGGCCAACCCATCACGCGAGATCCGTTCCTCCTTCAGGCCCAGCCGGACGGCGCCGATCGCCTGGCGCGTCTCCTGGCTCGTCCGATAGCCGGAGTACAGCGCGAGGGAGACACCTGCGGCCAGTGTCAGGGTCACCAGGAAAATGGCAGCGGCGGCCAGGCGAGCACCCCAGGAGGCTTCCCGGATGAGATCGCGGATCAGGAACCTGAGGAAGGTGGTCGCGCTTACGAGCGGAGGCGCCTGCTCCGCGCGGGCGATGGCGCGAGAATCTGCCACGATGAGTCGAAGGGTCTTGCACTCTTCATTGTCCCGGCAGGTGCGGAACCGGAACTGCGGCCCGTTCCTTCCGAGTTGGAAGGAGTCTCCCGGCGCCAGGAACGTCTCCGAAACCTTCTGATCGTTCACCCAGACCCCGGCACCGGCGATATCCGTCAAAAGGAAGTTGCCTGCCTCGCGCCGGATCTCGGCCAGGAACGGGGCCACCACCGGGTAGACCCCTGGGTCCACCACGAGATCGTTCGTGGAATCCGTCCCAATGCGAATCAGGTCTTCGTCAAAGACCTCGACCTGCCCGCGGTTCGGCCCGGATAACTGGATCAGCGCCGGCTGCATTGCCCCTCCGGATCGGCCAGGCAATCCAGGCCTGGCATCTCGGCAATCTGCCCCTGTGGCTGGGAGGCGAACTCTTTGACCTTTGCCATTCGGGATGCAGCCACGAGGCCCATCGCCTGTCCTTTTGATGCGCGCTCAGAACTTGAAGGTCCGCCCACCATCCATTCCGGCCGGCCTGCAAGAGCATCCCATCCCGAGGAGAGTGTCTCATATCGTGGAACACCACCTGTCCCACTGAGGAACAGCCATGTGTGTGGCCAGGAGACCACGATCCCGACGTGGCAAGGCACTATGCCAAGTTAGCGACCTCCGGGCTCATAGGCACGCCGCTTGGACCTTTCGAAAGTGGAAGCTCGGAATCCCGGAAGGACGGTCCCCGGTATTCATGCTGACCCTCCTTGCGCTGCGACATCTCGGGACCCCCCCCAAGCAAGAGATGAAAGGATGGCGAGGCGCAGAATGCCCGGTGGACTGGTTACGCTGCTCCCTGGTTTGTCCGTATCACCATCACCCACCTCCGGGGATGAACCCACTCGCGCGCGGGAACCTTTGTCGGAGCAACAAGCATCTACCCCTATAGGAGGCTGGTGTTTTGAGATGAGGAGATCGGTATTGCAAAGCGCGGCGCGAAATCCGCCGCCCTGTCACCGGATGGTGCAGCCTGCGCCAACTGTGCGGTGGCCTGGACGACGATCGAGTGAAGGGGAAGACCACGTGACTGCGTACGGCATTGTGATCGGTCTGCTGCTCGCATTCCCCTGGGCCTTGGTCGGCCTTACGGTCCTGGGGGCCGCCCCGTCCGCCGTGGGGCGCTGGCTGGAGCGTCGCCGAAGGCCCCAACCGGTACGAAGGTCCGGGCGCTCCAAAGGATTTCACTCCAGGAACGAAGGCCGGGTGCCCCCGATGAGCGTTGCACCCGCGGTCGGATCGGAGGCCTCTCCGCAGCCCCGCCCCATGCGGAGGGCCGCATGAGCGGCGCGCTGGAGCGGGCCTGTGAAGCCCCAGCCGGAGGTACGTGATGGACGGCCTGTTGCTGTTCCTCATGACCTACGGGTCCTGGTTGGTCCTTTGCTGGGTCTTTCTCGACCTGACGGTGGTGCCGGTCCCCTCGGAGATCGTCCTGCTCATTGCAGGATCGCTGTCCGCCTCCGGCCACCTCGGGCCAGGCTGGATCATCCTGTCGGCAGTCGTGGGAGCGGTGTTGGCGGACCATGTCTGGTTTTACCTCGGCCGCCGGCGAGGAAGTCCGGCGCTGCATCTGTTCTGCCGACTCACTTCTCGGTCTTCTCAGTGCCACGATAAAACCCTGGCCCTTTTCTCACGCTTCGGCTCGTTGTCTCTTCTCGTGGCGAAGTTCTTCCCGGGCCTCCGGACGGTCGTTCCCTCGATGGCCGGCGCGTCACGGGTTCCCTACCCCATTTTTCTGGGCGCCGACGGCGCGGGGGCCTTCGTGTGGGTCGTCGCCGTCTCGGGTCTGGGGTACGTGTTCGCAGGACAGGTCGGAGAGATCGTCGTTGCCCTTCGGGGCCTTCACGCTGCGGCGCTGTGGGCAATGGTTGGCCTCATTGTCGGCCTTTCCATGTTCCGTCATCTGTACGTGAGGCGCCTGCCTCCGGATACTCATCACTGAGTGAGACCTTCCCGTGGATGATCGCAGGTTAGCCGCGCCTTTGGGAAACGTACCCCACCGACCCCGGCCCCCAGGGATGGGTTGCATTCCTGAATAATCCCAGATAGAGTTCCGTGAGTGTCGTTGCCCCGGCGGGGAACTGGACCGCTAAGGTACTGTCCTCCAGGGACACCATCCCTATACGGCTGAAGGCAATCGGAGCGATCCGTGGGCATCCGACAATCGGCCCGGCGTATCTTCTCGCGGCTCACTGCATCTAAATCAGCAGGGGCCCAAAGCACCACGCCCCCTCCCGATGAACTCCTCGTCGCGGGCCTCCGAGCCGGGGATCCGGGGGCTTTTGAGAGCCTCCTGGCCAAATACGAGGCGCGCATGTATCGGCTTGCCCTGGGGATCACCCGGAACTCGGCCGATGCCGAGGAGGTCTGCCAGGACGTCTTCCTCATGGTGCTCAAAAGCATCGGTGAATTCGAGGGGAAGTCTTCGTTGGGGACCTGGATCTACCGGATCGCGACCAATGCCGCCCTCATGAAGATTCGGGGCAAGGCGAGGAGCGTGGAAGTCCCGTGGGACGAGGTCCTTCCGCGGTTTAGCCAGGAGGGGAGCCACCTCACCCCGGTCCCGGATTGGTCGAAAGACCCCGAGGCTGCCCTCCTGCAAACCGAGCTCCGGACGGTATTGGGACAGGCCCTGGAGGAGCTCCCCGGCGAATACCGAGCAGTGGTCCTTCTCAGGGATGTGGAGGGTCTGCCCACTGACGAGGCGGCCAACGCCCTGGGCCTGACGGTCCCGGCCCTCAAGGCGCGACTGCACCGCGGGCGCCTGTTCCTCCGAGGCCGCCTCGCCGAGTATGCCGAACGGCGCGGCCGGCCTACGTCGAAAGGAGCTGGCGAATGATCACCTGCAGCCAGATGGTGGACCTGCTCTCTGATTATGTGGATGGGTATCTCGAACCCACGGTTGCGCGCCAGCTCGGAGCACATCTTCGCGGGTGTACAGAGTGCACGGCCTTCTTGCAAACCTTCAAGGAGACACTGGCGCTGACGAGGGAGGCTGCGTGCGAGGAGATGCCTGAGGAGCTTAAGGTTCGCCTTCGCGATTTCCTCCGAAACAACCTCCAGCGCGGACCATCCAGGCCTACCAACTAGGGTCAGCCTCTCTCCGGCTGTCTTCAGTCTCGTCGGATACCCTCCCCGCTGCCTCGCCTTTCGAGAGCCCGGCTGCGGATGCATCTTCCTCGGCCGAGCGGCTCCCCGCGAAAGAGCCCGGGATTTCCGGGAACCCCTTCGAAAGCTGCGGCATCTAATGGTCGGGCGAGCAGATCGAGGCAGCCCCGGATCTGCCGAGGCTGAACCCGAAGAGGGGAGGTGATATCCAATGGCAATGATGTGCCCGTTGGACGGCTGCAAGGCCAAGCATGGGATGTGCGGCCACGAGAAGATGATGGTCGGCATCGTCATCCTCATGGGCGTGGCATTGGTTGTCGCGAAACTTTCCGGTGTGATGTAGGTCACCTCCTCGCTAGAGACTGACGGCTAGGGCCTCGGACCGATCAGCGCCGGCGGCGGACGCAGTGTGTCTCTTGCCAATCCCTAGCCTTGATTGGGAAACCTGAGGAAAGCCGAAGCGTTCGTAATCCGGGGAGGAGAATTCATGGGAAAACAAGTCATCCTATACACCCAACCCGGGTGAGGGGCGTGTCATTCAGAGAAAGAGTATCTTTCTCAGAAGGGCATCCCGTTCACGGACAAGAACATCCGCGAAGATAAGACGGCGATGGAGGAGCTCCTGAAGATGGGATACCGGGCCACGCCTGTTACCCTTATTGATGGGGAGGCGGTGGTTGGCTTTGACCGCGGAAAGATCGAACGGCTGCTCGCCCTGGCGTAACCCTGGGTGGCCCGCGCACAGCTCCTGGCACAGAGGGTCGATGCGATGACTGGACTCAAAATATATGGCACCGGGTGGTGTCCCGACTGCCAGCAGGTCCGGAAGCTCCTCGGGGGGCACCGGATCCCGTACACCTGGATTGACGTCGAGACGGACCCCCGCGGGCTTGCCTTCATCGAACAGGTCGCGGGAAAGCAGGCCGTGCCCGTCGTGGCCCTGGAGGATGGGACGGTCCTCGTGCAGCCGCCGCGGGACGATCTGGCCCGCCGTCTGAACCTCCCCCCAAAGGAACGCTGTCGGTTCGCCGATCTCGTCATCGTGGGCGGTGGTCCGGCCGGCCTCACGGCCGCCATCTACGCGGCCCGCGAGGGCCTCGAGACCCTGGTCCTGGAGAAGCAGGCCGTTGGCGGGCAGGCCGCCATCACCGAGAGCATCGAGAACTTCCCCGGCTTTCCGGATGCCGTGGGGGGCCTCGAGTTGGCGGGCCGGCTCGAGCGGCAGGCCAAGCGATTTGGGGTCACGCTTCACTTTGGCGCCGCCCAAGCCATCGAGGGGGATGGGGACTACCGAATCGTCCGTACAGATAACGGCGAGGAATTCTGCTCCTGGGCGGTCATCCTGGCGACGGGGTCGTTCTACAAGCGCCTGGGTGTCCCGGGAGAGGAGCGGTTCATCGGCCGGGGGGTTCACTTCTGCGCCACCTGCGATGGCCCGTTCTACGAGGGCGAGGAGTTGGCGGTGGTGGGCGGGGGCAACAGCGCCGTCGAAGAGGGCCTCTTTCTCACCCGGTTCGCGAGCAAGGTCACGCTCCTCGTCCGTGGGGGGGAACTGAAGGCCAGCCGGATCCTGATCGAGAAGATTCGGAACCACCCGAAGGTCCAGGTCCGCTACCGTTCGGCGGTGGAGGAATTTCGCGGGGACGGCAAGTTCCAGGGGATCCGGGTGCGACACCTGGACACCGGTGCGGCAGAGGAGCTCACCCCGGGCGGGGTCTTCGTCTTCATCGGGATGGAGCCCAACACCCAGTTCCTGAAAGGCGCCATCGACCTTGACCCGTGGGGGTTCGTGCTCACCGGTCCCACCCTAGAGACCAGCACGAAGGGCGTCTTCGCGTGCGGCGACGTCCGGGCCGGCAGCACCAAGCAGGTGGCCAGCGCCGCCGGAGAAGGGGCCACGGCCGCTCTCATGGTGCGCGAGTATCTCAAGGGCCTTGTCTGAGTTCACACCCGGAAGATTCGAGAGCACGACGGAAGCATGGGATCCGGATCGTGTCCCGTCTCTTCAAGTCCTGAGAGGCGGAGGCGGCGCCCGCATCCCTGATCAGAAAGACCTCCGGAAGTGTTCATCGGATTTTCTGGAACTGCGTCAGGCACCAGGGTTACCTGCCGCACCGATAGGATTTCCCCGCCTACCTGCACCTGCTTCCGGCCACCCGGTACGCAGATCGGATTCCCCTCTCGGCTAAGCCGTTCCCTGACCGCTAAAGGCGCCGTCCTCCCCGCTTGACACATGACGAGTCTTTCGTATACGGTTATCCGTATATGAACAGACCGACGGCCTCCAGGATGCGCGCCCTTCGCAGGCACTTGCCGTGGGGAGAGTTCAACCGGCTGAACGCGACCGCCCGGTTCTTCCGGGTCCTGGGTGATCCTACGCGGCTGAAGGTCCTGGAGCTGCTTCTGGTCGAGGGGGAGCTGAGCGTGAGCGCCATGCTCCGGCGCCTCGGGATCCGGCAAGGGCGACTGTCCAGTCACTTGGCCTGCTTGCGCTGGTGCGGGTACGTCACCGCGGAGGAGCGCGGCCGGTTCACCTATTACCGGGTGATCGACCGGAGGGTGCGGGGGCTCGTGGAGCTGGCTCACCGGCTGGCCGCCGAGAACGCAGCGCACCTCGCCACATGTACGCGGATTGACCCGCCGCCACGGCGCCAGCGATCACGGGGGGCGCGTGAATGAGCCAGGCGAGCGACCAGGAGCTGATGCTGGCCGTGAAAGCCGGCGACCGGGCCGCCTTCGAGGCCCTGTACCGGCGGTATCGCGATCGCCTCCACGCATTTCTGGTGCGTTACACCGGTGACCCGGCCACTGCCCAGGACTTCTTCCAGGAGACTTTCCTCCGGGTCTTCCGCGACCGGGCACGGTACGAGCCCCGGGCCCCCTTTGCCACATGGCTGTTCACCATCGCTCGCAACCTTTATCTGGATCACCTGAAGGGAGCCAGGCGCCGCACTGAGGTCTTGGCTGGTTCCCCGACCGCGCTGGCGGGGATATCAGACACCAGGCCGGGCCCCCTGCAAGAGACCGAGGCGTCGGAGTGGCGGCGGCGTCTTGAGGCCGCGCTCGCCGAACTACCGGAAGGAGACCGCGCCATCCTGCTGTTGAGTCGGTTCGAAGGACTCCGGTACGCCGAGCTTGCAGGAATCCTAGGCACGTCGGAGGGCGCGGTAAAGGTCCGTGCCCACCGGGCGCTCCAGGCCCTCCGTCGGGGCTTCCTCGCGTAACCTCCCGCCACCCTGGTCTCTCCCTCTGCTTGCTTTTCGCCTGTAACCCTTTCTGTCCCGGCTCGTTTAACTGGGTAGAGAAGCAGAGGGGCTTGGATGGACTGCAACGACGCGCAATCCCAGATTGCTGCCTACCTGAGCGGCGACCTCGCCGCCGAGGACCTCCGGGCCGTGGAGGGACATGTCGCTTCCTGCGAGCCCTGTCGGCTCGAACTGGCAGCATTCCGGCGGATGTGGGCGGCGCTGGCTGACCTCCCTGTTGCCTCTTTAGACCCAACAGTTGACCATCAGATCCTGGCACAAGTAGCGGCGGAGGTCGGGGAGGCACGGAAGGTTTCGTCCGCCGCGGTGCGATGGCGGGGGGTGGGTCTGGCCGCTCTGGTTGCGGTGGCATTGTCCATCGGGAATTCCCTTCTCCTGCCGTACGAGGTCGCCTTCCAGTGGTGCAGCCGGACCCTCCGGGCCTACGCGCCGTTCGTCGATCTCCCAGACAGCAGCTTCTTCTTCGTGGTGGGCATCTTCTATGGCCTCGTCCCATTGGTTGTCGTAGGGCTCCTCTCAGGCAGGCTCCTGGAGACGCGGCCCCTGGTCCACGGTACGGCGGCGAGTGTGGCCTTCGCCGTCCTCATTCTCCCCTACGTCATCATTGTGTGCAGCGCGCTGCCAGGACTCTTCACGCTTTCCCTGATGGGCGGCATTGTGCTGGGGGCGCTGTCTGGCGGCCTCGGGGGGTTCTGGGCGGGGGCCCATCGCTGGCTTCCCGCCCACTGACCTCTTCGCCTAACGGAGACAGGAGATCCTATGAAACGGTTGTTCGCCCATGTCGGCTCTCTTGGCAGCGCCCTTTTCGCCTCGGCCTGCTGAATCGGACCCCTGCTGGCGATCAACCTCGGGATCGCCAGTTTCGGGGCGCTCGCCAGTCTGGCGGCATATCGGCCGATGTTTCTCACAGTGACAATGATTTTCCTGGCTTCTTCGTATGTGATCACGTACCGGGCAAAGTGGCAGCAGGGTAAGGGGATACACTGGTGGCCACCGACCCGACAGGAGCTCACGCTCTGGGTGACCACCGTTCTCGTCCTGGTCATCGCCAGCATCCCGTCCCTAAACCTGGTTCCCTCGCCCTGACCAGCAACTTCGAAGTGAATGGAGGCATCATGACCCGGCGATTGGTAATTCCGACACTCCTGGCTGTATTCTTGCTGCCGATGACGATTCTGGCGGCGGAAGCTACGAAGCAGGTAGTCCTGGGGGTGGAAGGAATGACCTGACCCAGTTGCGGCGCGGCGGTCGCCGGCGCATTGAAGAGAGTGAATGGGGTCGCGAAGGTGGACGTCCGGTGGGAGCAGGGCCAGGCTGTCGTCCAATACGATCCGGCGCAGGTGAGGCCGGAACAGCTCGTTGCGGCAGTCCAAAGAGTCGGCTTCCGAGCCAGCGTCGCGGCTTCCCGCTAGAAGGGCGGGGCATGGCCATCACCGCCATCGTTGACACGGTAGCCCGGCGCCTGACCAGGGCGAAGCTTTCCGAGGTCGAGGACCGGGCGCGTCGGTACATCCTTCGGCACTTCGCGGACACGGGTCGAGGCCCACGGATCCCCGAGATTCAACGACACCTTCAGCTCGCATCGCGAGAGGATGCATCAGCAATGCTCACCAAGCTGCACGCGGTCGACCTGATCGTCTACGACGCCGCCAAGGCGAGCATTGCCGCTGCCTACCCATTCTCAGCCAAGCCGACGAGTCACCGAGTGGAAATACACAATCGAACACTGCACGCGCTCTGTGCCATTGATGCCCTAGGCATCCCCTTCATGCTGGATACTCCCGCACAGATTCGATCCGAATGCTTTTGGTGCCATGCGGCCGTCGAGGTGGACGTCGCTGACGGGGAGATTCGTGCGCATCGGCCGGCCGGTCTGGTTGCCTGGTATCCCGAGAAAGACAGTTGTGGCTGCGTGGCGACATCCCGCTGCGTCCTGATCAATTTCTTCTGCACCGCAGATCACCTGGCAGCGTGGCGGGATGCCAGTCCAGGTGAGCAGGGCACCGCCTTGAGCCTCGCCGAGGCCGTGGAGGCCGGCCGAATGATCTTCGAGAACCTACTGCGGTAACGGGGCGATCGCGCGCCGAACGGTGAGATTCCACCCTCGTACGAGGAGGACAGCATGGCACGACAAGTCATCGTGTACCATCAGCCCGGCTGAGGCTCATGCAATGCAGAGAAAGAGTTTCTTTCTCAGAAAGGGATTCCGTTCGAGTCGAAGGATATCCGGGCCGACAGCCAGGCGCTCGAGGAACTCCTGAAGCTCGGCTACAGGGCCACGCCGGTCACGGTGATTGACGGCGAGGTTGTTGTCGGATTCGATCGGGGAAAGCTAGAGCGCCTGCTGGGTATCAATTAGCCCTGATCCGAGGGAACCCTTGAACCGCCATGACGCCAAGGGCCCCAAGGAATAGATGTTTTTGATCTCTGCATCGTAGAACACGAAACTCGGTTTCTGGGGTCTTCAGCAGTTTCGTTCGTTTCCCCCCAATGAGCCATTTCGGTCTTGGCATTCTTGGCGCCTTGGCGGTGAGAATTTCGGATTGGGGTTAGGAGGCCTAGCGGTGTTCTCGAACCTTCGCGCGCTCCTCGCGGATCAGTTCGGTCCCGTGGCCCCGTGGATCGAGTGGCAAAGGCGGCAAGTTGTTGAGCGGGCCTATGCCCTCATGCTGCTAACGGATGGGGTTGGTCTCCCCATCCTCCCAAGCGGGCTAGGGCTGCGGCTCTTGCCGCACGTGGTGCCACAGGTCATGACCTGGAAACGTATAGCCGATGACGGCTGGGAATCGCAGATCAAGTGCGACTGCTGACAAGGAGGCATCACTGTGCCGATCGCATTCTGCAAGGGGTGAGGGCAGGAAATCGAGATCCCGGCCGGGATCACGAACGGGGACATCTTCGATTGCCCCAACTGAGCGGGCCTCTCGCTCCGGGCGAGCGAAAAAGACGGCACTTGGTCGGTCACCGAGGTCAAGAAGGCGAGCTGCGCTGTGGGCGATGACGTGGTGATTCTCCCGGACGATGTGCAACCGGGGGACATCATCGAGTGCCACGGCGTGAAGCAGCGGGTGACCTACGAGTACGGCGCATACGCCTTGGTGAAGGTCAAATAAAGGCGGGAGAAAGCCCTACTGGCTCCTGGCCGGAGTTGCCGTTAGGCTCCAGAGGGTGAGCTCCGAGTGCGCCGTCCGGGCAGTTGATGCCCTTGTGAGCTGGCTGTTGGCAACAGGATCCGAGGAGACCTTCGAATTCGCTTCACCATGGGTCCTGGCCGTGGTAACTTTCATTTTGTTGCCACGTTATCCTTAGAATACAAGGTGCCGCGTATGGGATCACAGCTAGATTTGTTCAACCGGCCGAGCCAGCCATATGGGCCCATCCCGATCCCTGGTGCAAGGCGCGCGAGCGGCACCAGAAAGGCATCCGATGCCTGAGGCAGGGAAAGGGGGACAGTGATGAGGCGATGGACAGCGGCCGTGGCGATGGTTCTGTTTGCCGCCAGCGTAGCGGCGGCAGAGGAATGGAGGGTCCCGGCCGAGGCCAAGGCCACGAAGAATCCCGTGGCCAGAGCGACCGGGCTAAAGGATGGCAAGGCCACGTATGACGCCAACTGCGCTGTCTGCCATGGCAGCAGGGGAAAGGGGGATGGTCCCGGCGGCGCGGCCCTGAACCCGAAGCCGAAGGACCTGGCCGATAAGGTGATCCAGGGCCAGAGTGACGGCGAACTCTTCTGGAAGATCTCCGAGGGACGCGGGGTTATGCCCCCCTGGAAGCACCTCCCAGAGAGCGTTCGCTGGAGCCTGCTGCACTACATGCGTTCGCTGGCCAGCAAGAAGTAGCCGCCCCGCACGCCCCCGCCCGGCCCTGAGGATCTGGCCTGCCTATGTGTGGCCGCGGATGGTGAAGGACGCCCGCGGCACCTTCATCGTGGCGAAGTGACCGACTCATCCAGGAGAGGTCCATGCGACGACGTCTGACGAGCTGGTGCATTCCCCTACTGCTTGGCGCTGCCTCCGCGGCGTGGGGGCAGGCTCTCCAGCCGCTGCCGCCCATCGAGCCGCCAAAGGCGGAACAGGTGGAGCTCGGGAAGTACCTCTTCTTCGAGCCGAGGCTCTCGGGGGACGGGGGCGTCTCCTGTGATACCTGCCATGATCCGGCGACCGGGTGGGGCGACGGCAAGGCGCTCTCGACGGGCTACCCCGGCAGCGAGTACTTCCGGAATGCCCAAACCCTCCTCAACGCCGCCTACTACAAGCGCAACTACTGGGATGGCCGGATGGCAGGGTCCGACCTGCCGACGCTCGTCCGCGATCACCTGACCGAGGCCCACTTCATGCAGGTGGATGGCCGGCTCCTCGCCGAGCGGCTCAAGCAGGTCCCCGAATACGTGGAGTTGTTCCAGAAGGCCTTCAGCGGGGAGCCGACCTTCGGCCGGACGCTCACCGCGGTGGCCGCCTTCTTGAAAACGATCACCTCCCGGAACGCGCCCATCGACCGCTACCTGAGAGGCGACAGGAGCGCGCTCTCAGCGGAGGCCAAGGAAGGCCTCGCGCTGTTTCAGTGGAAGGCGGGCTGCGCGCAGTGTCACAACGGGGCGCTGCTTTCCGACCAGAAGTTTCACGCGCTGGGCGTTCCCGAGAACCCGGATATCTTTGCCGATCCCTTCCGCCACATCACGTTCCGCCGCTTCTTCAGAACGCTCGGCGCCCCGAACGCCGAGAACTATCGGGAGGACCCAGGGCTCTATGGCGTGACCAAGGAGAAAGCGGATTGGGGGAGGTTCAGGACGCCGAGCCTGCGCGAGGTCAGCCGGACCGCGCCGTACATGCACAACGGAAGCCTCGCCAGCCTCGAGGATGTGGTCGCCTTCTACGACGGGGGCGGGGGGCAGCACCGCAACAAGAGCCCGCTGCTGAAGCCGCTCGGACTCACCGCGGGCGAGAAGCGGGCGCTGGTGGAGTTTCTCAAGAGCCTCGCCGGCGACCCGGTGATCGTCGAGCGGCCGGAACTACCCGACTACACGCCCCGGAAACTCGGCCAAAACTGAGGAGACGGGTCATGCAAACGACGCGATGGGCTGCCCTCCTCCTGGGAGGGCTGTTCCTCGGTGTTGGACTCTGGACGAGCGGAGCCCCCGGCGAAGGCCAGCGAGACCGCGCAATCGGTCCACTGCCACCCGTTCCGGTTCCCCCGGACAACCCGATGTCTCCCGGCAAGGTCGAGCTCGGGAAGCTCCTTTTCTGGGACACGCGGCTCTCGGGGGATGCCTCGACCTCGTGCGCGTCGTGCCATGACCCGACGCTGGGCTGGGGGACCGGCCAGGCACTCTCCCGCGGCTATCCGGGGAGCGAGCACTGGCGCAACTCCCAGACGGTCCTGAACTCGGCCTACTACGCCAAGCTGTTCTGGGCGGGGGAGGTGACGAGCCTGGAGTCCCAGGCCGCTGCCGCGGCGACCGGAAACGTGGCAGGGAACGGGGATCCGGTGATGATGGAGGAGCGCCTGCGCCAGATTCCTGAGTACGTGAACCAGTTCAAGCAGGTCTTCGCGGTGGACCAGCCCACGATCGAGCTCGCGTGGCAGGCAATCGCCGCCTTCGAGCGGACCCTGGTCTCGAAGGCCGAGAACGTCCCCTTCGACCGCTACTCCAAGGGTGACAAGTCGGCACTCTCCTCCGAGGCCAAGCGAGGGCTCGCGCTCTTCCAGGGCAGGGCGGGGTGCGTCCAGTGCCACGACGGGCCGCTCCTCTCCGACGACAGCTACCATAACCTCGGGGTTCCCGAGAACCCGATCTTCGAGTCGAGTCCGCTCCACCAGATCACGCTGCGCTACCAGCATGTGATCCGAGGGGTGCCGGAGAAGCTCTACCGGAGCGCCGACAGCGACCTCGGGCTCTCCTACACGACCAAGCGTGAGGAGGACAGAGGGAAGTTCAGAACCCCGAGCCTCCGAGAACTGAAGTATACGGCCCCCTACATGCACAACGGGGTCTTCGCCAGCTTGGAGGAGGTCATCGAGTTCTATGACCGTGCTGGCGGGACTGACCCGAACAAGAGTCCGCTCCTCAAGCCGCTGCGGCTGTCCGATCAGGAGAAGAAGGATCTGCTGGCCTTTCTTCTCTCGCTCTCGAGCGACCAGCCGCTCATCATCGAACCTCCAAACCTTCCGGACTACGCGCCGATGAAATAGGAGGGCAGACCATGACCGAATCACACGGCGAGCGTCTCTGTCTTTCCCGACGGGCATTCCTCCTCTCCGGCGGGACCGCGGTGACCATCCTGGCCCTCGGCGGGACCTCGGAAGTCTTCGGCCAGGGGGCGGCCTTGAAGGTCGTCTCGTACCCGCGCAAGAAGATCGGACGGGTGAGCCACCTCAAGCCGGACCAGCCGGTCATGTTCCAGTACCCCTGGAAAGACTTCTATTCCACCAACATGCTGGTCAAGCTCGGCGTACCGGCGGGCGGCGGGATTGGGCTTGACCAGGACATCGTGGCCTACTCGACCCTGTGCACCCACATGGGCGGCCCCTTGGCGGGTCAGTACCGGGGCCAATACAAGGTGCTGGGTCCCTGCCCCTTGCACCTCTCGACCTTCGACCTCATCAAGCACGGGATGGTGGTGGCCGGGCAGGCGACGGAGAGCCTCCCGCAGATCGTCCTGGAGACAAAGGGCGACGACATCTGGGCCACCGGGGTGATGGGGCTCATTTACGGCTACCATGCCAACCTGGCTGGCAAGGCGTGAGGGGGGAACTTGCCATGGCAAAACCTGTTTCGTATTCCTACCTGCCCGAGGACCGTGTCCCGCTGCCTCCCCCGGATGCGAAGGTTCACACGACCGCCTGCGACTACTGCATCGTCGGCTGCGGCTACAAGGTGTACACGTGGCCGGTGAACAAGGAAGGCGGTCCCAAGGCGAGTCAAAACGCGCTCAAGGTGAACTTTCCGGTCGGGATCAACAGCGGGAAGTGGATCGCGCCCAACATGCACAACGTGGTCCATGTGGAGGGCAAGCCTCATCACCTCGTCGTGATTCCCGACGGGGATGCCAAGGTCGTCAACGTGGGGGGGAACCACTCGATCCGCGGCGGGGTGCTGGCCCAGAAGTGCTTCAACCCTAGCAAGCCTTCCAAAGAGCGGCTGCTTCATCCGATGATGCGGGTCAGGGGAACGCTCCAGGCGATCTCGTGGGATGCGGCCTTCGAGGTGATGGCGGGCATCTCTCGCTACGTCCTCGACCGATACGGTCCGTCCGCCTGGGCAATGAAGACCTACTCCTATCAGTACTTCGAGAACACCTACGCGATTTCGAAGCTGGCCTTCGGGGCCATCGGAACGCCTGCCTACGCGCCGCACGACAAACCCGGCCCCGGGCCCGACACGCCGGGACTTGACTGGGCCGGGATCGACGCCTTCAGTGCCTCCTATGAGGACTGGGGAGAGGCGGAGGTGATCTACTTCGCCGGGGTCGACGCGTGGGAGACCAAGTCGGTGCTGTTCACGACATGGATCATGAACGGCAAGAACCCGAACAAGAAGCTCATCCACGCTCTCCCTCGGAAGACGACGGGGGCGGCCTACGGTGAGTCGAGAGGCGGGCTCTTCCTCCCCGTCATCCCGGGGACTGACGTGGTCCTCCATCTGGCGATCATCCGGGTAATCCTCGAGAATGGGTGGGAGGACAAGGAGTTCATCGAGAAATGGGTCTCGAACCAATGGGAGATCGACAGCGGCTTCGGGCGGGGACCCCGCAATACCCCCGTGGAGTGGTTCACCACGTGGGGACGCTACGGGGTCGGCTTCGCCGACTACAAGAAGTGGATCCTCGGATATAAATACGCCGAGCTCAACACCGCCGAGGAGATCACCGGAGTGTCTGCCGCGTTAATCCAGAAGGCGGCCGAGCTGCTGGCGAAGCCGCGCCCCGATGGCTCCCGCCCCAAGGCCTCCTTCATGCTGGAAAAAGGGATCTACTGGTGCAACAACCTGGGCAACACGACCTCCTTTGCCGTCCTGGGCCTGATCTGCGGCGCCGGGAACCGTCCCGGCCGGGTCATTTCGCGTGGCGGCGGGCACCAGCGTGGCTGGATGGGAGGGGCGGACTATCCCCGGGTCCTCTCCCCGGAGAAGTTCCCGGGCCGGAGGAAGAAGGAGATTGATCTAGACCGTTGGGTCGTAGACGGCCACGTCCGGTTCGCGTGGGTGATCGGCACGACGTGGCTCCAGGCCATGGCCGGCTCCCAGGGGCTCATGGAGGTCTTCGAGCAGATGACCCGGAGGAATCCCCACCAGATCACGAGCTTCGATCCCAAAATAGCCGTCGAGACACTGAAGAGGCGGGTTGATTCGGGCGGCATGGTGGTCGTGGACCAGGACATCTACCCGGTGGATCCCATCGGGACCCAATTCGCCGACCTGGTCCTCCCGGCCGCGACCTGGGGCGAGGAGGATTTCACCCGCTGCAACGGCGAGCGCCGCCTCCGGCTCTACTCCAAGTTCTACGACACACCCGGCGAGGCCGAGCCGGATTGGCGGATCATCGCCGGCTTCGCCAAGACGATGGGGTTCAAGGGGTTCGACTGGAAGGATTCCAACGAGGTCTTCGAGGAGTCGGCCCGCTTTGGGCGGGGCGGGGTCCTCAACTATCACCCCCTCGTCGTGAAAGCCAAGCAGGATGGCAAGCGGGCGCATGACCTGCTGCGAGAGCACGGGACCGAGGGGATCCAGACGCCGATCCGCCTGGAGGGCGGCAAGCTGGTGGGGACCAAGCGCCTTCACGACTCCACCCTCCGTTTGGGCCCACCGGAGGGCCCCACGGTCCATCCCAGGTGGCTCACCTCGTTCGACACTCACACGGGAAAGGCGATTCTTCTCCGGAGCTACTGGGAGGACTTCCAGGACTTCTGGGAAGCGGTCCGACCTCAGGGGGACGAGCTCTGGGTGACGAATGGCCGGATCAATGAACTCTGGCAGACTGGGTTTGACGACCTCCGCCGGCCCTACATCATGCAGCGCTGGCCGTATCAGTTCATCGAGATCCACCCGGAGGACGGCAAGGCCCGGGGGATCGAGTCGGGTGATCTGGTGGCCATCGAGAACGACAGCGTGCTGGTCCAAACCGGAGGCTATCTCGGCGTGGACGACAACGAGCTCTCCTTCACCGAGCTGAGGAAGGCCGGGCACATCCAGACCACCATCGGGAGCTTGAACGCGGTGGCCATTGTGACCGACGCGGTGCGGAAGGGCGTGGCCTTTGCCTACTTCGGGTTCCCGGGCAATCCTGCGAACGCGGTGGTCCCGCGGGTGCCCGACCCCGTGACGAACCGGTATCGCTTCAAGCTCGGCAAGGGACGGCTCACCAAAATCGGCGAGTCGCCCTACAAGCGCTCGTTCACCTCGATGAGCTTTGCCCCGCGAACCATTATGTAAGATGAGAGGTTGTGCCCTGGTTCCGCACCTCGAGGATCGCCGAAGGGCTACCTCCTGTCCCTGTCACCTTCCGATCTACCTCGCCATCCTCGGTGGGACATCGGTGGGCGCGGTTCTGCGGGAGAATCTCTGACTCGCCTTTCAGGGGATCACGGGGATCTCCGTTTTGACCCTCGTCCACGGCTTGAGACGTCCGGCTGGGGGCGGGATCCAATCGAGGGAGAGCCCACCTTCTGCAGGGGGATTGGGAGGCCCTGACCGACCGGTCCAACGGCGGAGGTAGACTGCGAAAGGACTCGGTACGCCCTCGTCCTCCTGTTGATCGGCTGCGCCGTGGCCCTGCTCCTCTCCACCATCAGGCGTCGCCCGCACTGACCCCTCGATCCCCGTAGCGGACTCCTAGGTGTCTGCGCTCTCGCGAATCAGTGCGGGTTCGCACGGGAGCGTGCTGCCAACAGGCCCGGCGCTATTGGGATCGCCCATCATCCTCCTCACCGACCTTGCTCCCCGCCCACCATAGGCTATTCTGGAGCACGCTGTTACAGCCCGGAACGGTCCATCCCGATGCCGCATGCCTTCTCTCCACGGCGCCGATGGCCCTGCAGCCTGTAAGGACGCGGACTTGGCGCCGACCCCCCGCCTGGACTCTCCTTGGCACCGCGGTTGCTCCTTGGCTCTGGCATCAGTCCACAAGGTAACAGGGCAGATCCTGCCCGATGTGGCCCCCAGGGGCCAAGGAGGTTCGTCATGAAGCGACTGATCGCACTTGCCGCGGTACTGGCCGTTCTCGGACTCGGCGTCGGCCCGGCCTTCGCTGCGGTTGACCCGCCAAAGGTCGCGCCCAAGGGTATCGAGGGACCTGACATCCGCGCCAAGGTGCCGCCCAAGGGCATCGAGGGTCCCGACATTCGCATGAACACCCTCCCTCAGCCCAATGGGGTCGAGGGCCCGGACATCCGCTAACGAAGGCGGCTATCCAGACGGAGAGCTGACATGAAATGGCCCGGCCTGCTCCTCGTCATCACCCTGACCTTGGTCATCCCCGCCCCGGCCCGGAGGGATGGGGAGGCCAATGTGAAAGAACGGGGCCGGCCGGCACCGAGATCCGACCCGGCGCCTGTCGGCCCGCAGGAGCAGGCCTCGGGCGGTCGAACCGCCCAGGGCGAAGACAAGCCCCAGCGGTCCGACTTCGTCGCGCTGAATCACCGGTGGGCGGCCCTTCCGGTGGAAACTCTCCCTGGTGAAGGGCCGCGCTTCCGGTAGGCCCTGGGAGGCAGGCTGTCCCGGATGCGGTTCGGAGGGCGCGGGGATGTTTGCGGTCGTCCTTGCATTTGTGGTGGGCGGCGTCCTGGGCATGACGATCATGGCCCTCCTGGAGGCGGCCTCCAAGGCCAAACCCTAGGGGGAAGGGACTGCGTAACAGCCCTTCTCGTTCTGCCAGCGGCCACACCGACCATGGAGGAAGGGCCATGAACTCTTCGGGGACCCGGGTCTTCATTCCCGGATCTCACGCACCGCAGGAAGTGGGCAGCGACCCCAAGGCAATGCCCGGGGTGGGATCGGGCCCGCCACGGCGGGGGACCCTGTCCTATGGGCGCATCATGGAACTGGTCGCGGACCTCATGGGTCGTCGCTTCTACGGGAAGCTGGCCCTGCATTTCGAGGCGGGGCACATCGTCTGCGCGAAGCTGGAGCAATCCATCAAGGAATAGCGGGGTCCCCGCAAAGGGCAAGCAGCAAGGAGAAAGCCATGCGGCAGGTGTGGGTTCTGGTTGTGGTGGCGTTGGCCGTCGCCCTCGTCCTTCTGCCGAGGGCGGCGGCGGCCGACGGGGGCTGGAACTGCTGGAGCGTCGGGGGCTGCGGCGAGGTGAAGGACGGGCTGGACAGCCACCTGTCCACCAACCCACTGAACTGGAAGTGCGTCAAAGCGGATTTCCGGCCGATGTTTCCCGCGCTGCCGGTGTGTCCGGTCAACACGGTCAAGATGAACAAACCCGTCCCGATGCCCATCACGTTCGGGGCGCCGGGGAAGTAAGCGGCTTTTCTCGGACAGGAAGGGGGAATCCTCCCGTTCTGGACCGTTCTGGAGCAGGCTGTTCCACCCTGGAATAACTCTTCGATGATCCTCCTATCTCGGTCCCCCATCCCGCCCTTTCGAAAGGCTGCTTTGACGCTGGGTTAGGCCAGGCCACCTCTCCTGGCATCGCGATTGCTCCTTGGCTCTGGCAGAAGTCAACAGGGTAACAGGGCAGATCCTGCCCGATGCGGCCCGGAAGGGCCAAGGAGGTTCGTCATGAAGCGACTGATTGCACTTGCCGCGCTGCTGGCCGTTCTCGGACTCAGCCTCGGTCCGGCCTTCGCCGCAATGGATCCCCCCAAGGTGCCGACTAAGGGCATCGAGGGACCTGACATCCGCGCCAAGGTCCCGCCCAAAGGCATCGAGGGTCCGGACATCCGGGCGAAGGTGGAGCCGAAGGGACTCGAGGGCCCGGACGTCCGCTTCCGCTAACGGGAGCGGCCGCCAGGAAGGAACCCCGCAGGGGAGGAGGCATCCTGCACTCCGCTCTCATCACAAGGGTCACCCTCCTCCCCCTCGCGCGGGTTTCCGGCGATACCTGAATGACAGCGCGGGCTCAATGCTCATGCCATCGCATCGGGCCCGCGCCTGTTCGTCACACTGCTCGAAAGATCTCCCGGGCAACGCATCACACCCAAGCCTGTCCCCCGCACCACATGGGGCGCACTCCCAATCTCCTCTTACCATCCGGGAGGTCTCTTTTTTCCAAATGTTCGCTCGTTGCCTCCCAGGGGGACAGCCGCGGCGACCAGGATGTTCCCGCATGCCCGTCCCAGTGTGCAGGAGGTGAACCTTGGCGCTTCCCATCCAGACGGTTGATCCGCTATCATGGCCCCAGCAATGGCGGTGGGGTGCAGAGCACCCGGAAGGAACGGAGCACGTGGATCCAGATCGTCCCACACCGCGACGAAGCCTGCGGTTCGAGCTGAGCCTGGGCCTAGCTGCCCTCGTGTCCCTCGGCATCCTCACCGCCGGCTTCCTTCTCTACCAGCGCCAGCGCCACGACCTCCAGGAATACCTGGGAATGTCGCTCCAGAACATCGCCCGCACGGGGGCCGTCTTCCTGGACGGGGACGCCCACCAACGGGTCGCCGCCACCCGGGACAAATACTCCTCGGACTACCGCCAGCTCCGACAGGTCCTGGACCGCGTCAAGGCGGAAAACCAACTGGGCGACGACGTCTACACGCTGGAGCCGGTCTCCGACACGCTGACGCGGTTCATCGTCATCACCAACGATTCGACCCCGATCGGAGAGGAATATCGGCTGAGCCCGGAGACGATGCCTCTGGTCCAACGCGTCCTGCGCGAAGGGGTCAGCGTCTATTCGCCCATCTACATGAACGAGCATGGGCGCTGGCTCACCGCGTTCGCGCCGATCCGGGACCGACAGGGGAAGGTGGTGGCGGTGCTGGACGTGGACTACCGTGCCGACGTCTTCTGGCGCGAGCTCCGCGCGATCCGATGGCGCATCCTGGGTTTCTCCGTGGCCGGCGCCCTGGTGGCCCTGGCGGCCGGCCTCTGGTACGCGCGCCGGATCGCCCGGCCCCTGGAGGGAATGGTGCGCCAGGCGCGCGAGGTGGCGCAGGGTGACTTCACCCGGCGCCTGCCGGTGACCGGGGCGCAGGAGGTGGCGGACTTGGCAGGTACCTTGAACCGGATGGCCGCGCAGCTTCAGGCGCAAGTGGATGCCTTGCAGCGCGCCCATCTGGAACGTGCCCACGCGGGACGCCTCGCCTCGCTGGGGGCCGTGGCCGCCGAACTGGCCCACGAGATGAATCAGCCCCTGACGGCCATCCAGGGGATCAGCCAGGGGATCCTGGACCAGTCGCGCGATCTCCCGGCGGAGACCCGGCAGTACCTCCAGGTGGTGGTGGAGGAGGCCCGGCGGCTCGGCGAGCTGAGCCAGCGCCTCCGCGAGTTCTCCCGCCGATCGCGCGGGGACTTGCGGCCGGTGGACGTGAACCGGGTCGTGCGGGATGCCTGCCTGCTGCTGCGACCCACAGCGCGCGGGCGCGGGATCCACCTGCAGGAAGATCTGGCGCGCGACCTCCCCGAGTTGGTCGCCGATCGCCAGGGCCTGGAGCAGGTGGTCCTCAACCTCCTGGCCAACGCCCTGGATGCCGTCGAGGGCCGGCCGGAGCCCCTGGTGACACTGGCGACTCGTCTGATCGATGGGCCGGGGGACCCGGGGGTCGAGATCTGCGTGGCGGACAACGGGTCGGGGATTCCGCCAGAGGTGCTCCCCCTCATCTTCGAGCCGTTCTTCAGCACGAAAGATTCCGGGCGAGGGACGGGGCTGGGGCTGCCCATCTCTCAGGACATCGTCGAGCGGCATGGCGGAACGATCCGGGTGGAGACGGAACTGGACGCCGGCACCCGGTTCAAGGTCTGGCTTCCCCTGCGGCCCCCCTCGGGGCAGCCGGATCGTCGCCTGACGCTCCAAGGGGCGAAGGCGTAAGCGTGCGGCCGCAGTGGAGGCTCTCTGTCCTCGGTTCGGCAGAGGGCGGGAACCCGCGTGGCCTGTTGACGGCACGGGAACCCGCGGGTATATTGGCGGTCAATGATCGCCAAGACACGACCGGCCCGGCGCCGGGCTCTTGCACGCGGAATTGACCCGCCCTCCTTCAGTCGAATCTGGCTGTGCCTCTTCCTCCTGATCCTCATCGGCCTTCTCACTGCTCCCGACGCCTCCGCTGCCAGAAAACGGGCCAAGCCGCCGCCCAAACCTAAAGGCATCACGCACGTGGTGGTGCGTGGAGAGACGCTCTTCCGGATCAGCCAGGCCTACCAGGTCAAGGTCGCGATCCTGATGGAGGCGAACCGCCTCAAGGCCGCCACGCCGCTCCGGGTCGGGCAGCGGCTCTTCATCCCCGGGGTCACCGCGATAAGGAAGGTCGAGCCATACCGCCCCCTGACGAAGGAAGATCGCGAGACGCTGGAGCGGTCCCTCAGCGAAGAGGTCACGGCGCCACCGCCTCCCCCACCCGTGGAGCCCCCCCGCCCGCGCGTGAAAACCGATGCGGACCTGCTCTGGCCCATCCAGGGTCCCATCAATTCCCCGTTTGGACCCCGCTGGGGGAAGTTCCACGCGGGGATTGACATCGGCTCCCCCCACTACCAGGAGGTGATCGCTGCCGCGGACGGCGAGGTGATCTACGCCAACGAGACCTGGGGCGCATTGGGGAAGGCCGTGGTTCTCCAGCACGGGCGGGGTCTCCGCACCGTGTACGCGCACCTGTCCATCATCATCGCGCGCGAGGGTGACACGGTCCGGCAGGGACAGCCCATCGGTGGCGTCGGGGATACGGGGCGCGCCACCGGTCCGCACCTGCATTTCGAAGTCCGAAGGAACGGTATGGCCCTCAACCCGGAGGACTACCTGCCGGCCACGATTGATGAGTTGGTTCGGGATCTCTCCCGGCAGCGGTAGCCCCTTGGACAGGAATTCGTGGCACACGACGCCCAAGGGTCGATCCGTAGTGGGGAACGTTGTTGAACGCGTGGACTCACAGGACTTCGCGCTTTTCCAGCAAATCCCGGCGAGGAGGCCAGGGGGGCGCGGCCATATGGGGCTGGCCGCCGGTGGCAGGTGGCACATCACTGAGGTTCGCTGGATGCAACGAAGCCGGGGAGAAGCTCGGACTGGACGGTTTGCGAGCGTGGGGTCTCCCTGACGGCGTCGGCACACGGCCTCGGCACGCATCGCATGGAGATCGCGCTAGCGCCGCTCGCAGCTTGGGAGCACAATTCAACTCCGTCAACAACGTCCCCGATTACTGGCCGACCCCGATGAGGTGGAACACTTCGAGTTCTCGCCCGGGGGCTCGTGTTGGTGCTCCCGGACGGTGACCGTCCTCGGCCCCGACGACATCCTCTGCTCCCTCGAGATGTGCCAGCCCGGCCGGGCCTGCTACGAGGCAAGGTAGGAATTCGCAGAATGCATCACCCGGTCTCGCGGGCTTCCTGAAGATGCTCGGCCCGCGAGCCGGGCATCCGCTGCTTTGCCTCCCTGCGATAGCTTCTGCCTTGCCCCGGTTACCTTCCATCCGAATAGCGCCCGATATTGACACTGGCAAAGGGGCAGCGTAGAGTCGCTTCCAACGGCTTCGGCCATCCCACCTTTCGGCCGGACCGCTCTCCACCCACCCCGACTACGCGTGTGACGGGCCAATCAGCCCGTGCTCGTTTCCCGCCGGGCATGACCCCCAGGAGCGCATGTGGCTCCTGGCCGACGTCCCCAATTTCGAATTCTCAATGCTCCGATCGGCATTCCGAAACTCATATGAGGAAGAAATTGACAATGTCATGCAATTCAGCTTATGTTGTATGACAGAAAAGGAGATGCCATGCCGAAATCGCAGGTAACGGTTCGATTGGACAAGAATCAATTGGTCCGTGCGAGGAAAGCCCTGGGGACCGGGACGGTGACGGAAACGATCGAGCGGGCGCTGGCACTAGCCACTGAGAAGGCCGCCCATGACGGCATCATCCGGAAGTATAGCGGCGTCGGCGGGAAGGACGCATTTGCGAACCGCTAATCTGGCCGTCCTGGATACATCGGTCTATGTCGAAAACTTCCGAACGGGTCGATTCACGCTGACACTCCTGCGCTCTCCGTGGATCGTGCGCTGCTCCGCAGTGGTCCTTCACGAGCTTCGTCGTGGCGTGCGGACACCTCTGGAGCTCCGATTCGTTGGGGAACTCGCGAGGAAAGTACGGATCCTCACACCCACCGAAAAGCACTGGCTCGAATCCGCAGAAGTCCTTTCCCACATGAGGGCGAGAAGGGGGTACACTGCCAGCAAATTGAGGGATCTGGCATTCGACACCCTGATCGCCCTCTCCGCCAGAGATACCGGAGCCACCCTGGTCACGTGCGACCAGGAAGACTTCGCCGAGATCGGCAAATACGTGGCTTCCCGGGCGCTCTTCTGGTAACGCTCTCTACCCCCTCTCCGTAAGGCGGGACGCTGCTCGAGAAGTTCGAATTCTCCCGCGCACTCGCCATGACGGACCGCCTCCGGTTGGGTGCCGGGGTTCTCATGAAGGACTGGGTGGGTAGCGATCGCGAGGGGTGGTCGGGGGCGTCGGCCCGCGCAAGGCTCGTCTTGACAGCCGCAGAGGGGCAGCGTAGATTTCCTTCCCGAGGGTTCCGATTCTCCCGCCTCTTGGCCGGGCCGCTCTCCACCCACCTCGACTACGCACCGAACGGGCCAACCAGCCCGTGATCGTTCCGCACCACGCACGACCCCCAAGAGCGCGTGCCGCTCCGGGCAGGATCGATTCTTTCCCGGGGAGTGCCGGAGAGGCTCCCGATATGCTGTGGGCTAGGGCCTGTCCCCCACCTTCGTATCCGGGCTCGTTGCTCGGGGATTGCTTGTTGCTCACTCTGCCCACGCCCACTTTGCCGGCCCTCCCGTGTAGGAGGGTCTTGACAGTTCCCGCGGGCATGATATTGTCTGGTCGCGTGGAAGGTTTCCGTGGCGGTAGATCCGCGGTCTGGGGAGATGGAAGTCATCGCGTAATAAGCGTCGCGAGGGTTTTTTCCTTCAAAGGCGCGGACAACTCGAGCGGCCACATCTTACCCACGGGCTCGAATCGGCCGGCCTATTCGGTCTGGCGCCATTTCTTCGTGGCCGATCATCAACAGCTATATGAGGCCTGCTACTTCGCCCGCTAATCATGCACCTGATGGCCTGATGACATGTACGCTATTCTAGGGGTGTGTAGATGAAATGGCCCAAGCCCTATTTCGATAGGGTTGTATTCGAACTCAGATATGCGAAGGGTCACCGATACCTTGATAGGTGTGGTGAAACACTGATTGAGATCGAGGAGAAGCTACCTGGGTGGGTTCCACAGGAGATTAGTCCCTCCCGAGGCTCATTGATCAATCTCGAGAAAGACATCTCGTTCACTTTTAGCTCATACAAGCTCGACGCGTCACAGAATAATCCGAAGGCGACCGTCGACTTTCGTGAACAGGTCGCTCCAGTTGTAGATATCATATGCAAGCGCCTCGATCTCTCGCAATTCATCCGGATTGGGGTCCGGTTCTACTTCCTGCTGGCTGCGCACTCGATGGAACAAGCAGAGGAGATGGTGCGTCAGACGGATTTTATCACCCTTAATCCCAAGCTTGTGGATACCTTTGGCCCTAACATTAAAGCCCAGAAGCACATCGTTATTTTCGAACATGAGAACGTGGGCCGACGGATCGAGTTCGGAGCAGTGCGAAGAGAGGAAGGAATGCTTCCGCCAGAGTTGCTGGCAGTTGAACCGAGACTTCTACCCAAGGGCCAGCGTGAGACATTGGCAAGGAAGCTTGAACACACTAAGAGATACGGGGAAGATCCAAGATTCGCTTTACAGTTTGATATCGACAACTATGAGCGAGAGCCTGAGTCGTTCAATGTCCGAGCATTCATTGAGGGAAACGATGAGTTCGCGCGACAGAAACTTTTCCCGCTGCTAGGAGTGACGAGATGGTAGCATTCGTTGGGCAAACCGATCAGGGAGTCTCGGTATCCACCGGTACTGTGCAGGGTGCTTTTGAATCCACTCGAAAGTATAGTAGCGAGGCCGACGAGACCCAGGAAACTAATCCTCTTTCCGCTCGGGCGGAAGCTCGGGTCCGATATGGGGAGACGGAGTCCAGACCAGGTATGCGTCTTTTCAGAGCGAATGTCGATACGGGGCCACCTGAGGTCATACCTAGAGATCATCCACAGGTTAATGCCCTCCTGCAGGATTGCAGTGACCTACTAGGCAGGATGCTTGAAACTGACAATATAATTGAGCGGGAAAATCTGTACAGGACGTTAAATGAACGTCTGTTTGCTCTCTTTTCGTTGAGAGCCCATCGGGAGAGACCGTTTGGGCACCTGCTCATTCTGATCCTCGGAGTGACCCAGAATACAACTAGCGAGTTCTTTTTGTCAGAGCAACTTTCCGCGCTAGATCGAGTAGTTCGCCTCGCCATGAAACCAAGCGTCGCAGACCCTGACATTAAAGATGCGGAAAGGTGTCTCGCGATGGCTGACTTCGACTTGTTCCGGCCAATCCGAGGCTCCGCGGATGAGCACGAATGAGGCCTCTGTAAGTGACCTGTTCCTAGATACCTCCGCTCAATTCAACAGGCACTCTCTCGATACAGAGTCCAAACGGGAAATCGAACAGCTGCTTGACACAGCCCGAATAACGGGAACGTCCACATATGCAAGACTAGAATTCAAGATGAGCTTCCTCCAAGATCTCGCCTACCTCCATGCCATGCTTCGGCAGTTTCAGGCATTTGATAGGCTCTATGCTCACCTTGCAAGACTTCCTGAACCTCACAACCGAAAGCTGCGACGCGCCCTCGATCATCTGGGCCGTTTTTGGCAGAACATACCCGGGGACGACACTGAGCGAATCGACGCAATCTTGCTGTGCATAGAGCAACAGGGCCCTTCCCTCTGGAGATGGTTTGATGCGAGCGTCGATTACGTTGCGGATGGCACTGGCTGCGTGCGATCCACAGAACCTCCAAGATTGAGAGGCCGGCACTTTGAAGTTACAATGAAGAGATGCAGACCTGAACGGATAAGATGCAGGATCCACAAATTCTTCGGAGAGAACCGGATTCATTTCGACGCGATGACTCGTGAGATTAACTTGCTGCCAACGGAGGAAAAGACGATAGAGTTAAGGGCTCTTGAACAAATTACAGCCCGAGCGACGGCTGATCCTACCATCCTTTGCGATGATCGAATCTGCAGGAAGATCGGCGACGCGCTGATCGGTGTGGATGGGATGGCGTTCCCGGCGATCGTCAGCTCCAACGTTCGAGAATTCAAGACCATCTGCAGAGCACTGGGTAAGGAACTAGTCCAAATTCGTCATTCCTAACTTGCAGTGGTGAAACCGGGCACTTGTCGACGCAACGAATTTCCTGCAAGACAGGCCAGACAGGTTAGTTCCAAATTTCCTGGGCCACGCCCTCCCACATTGATCTATTAAACTTCTTGTTGGCTATCTTGGTGGGGCAGAGGCGCCCGGGGCCAGCGGTGTGTCCAAAACCTGTTCGGGCTCCGGCCTGAACCTTGCCTCGTTCGGGCTTGGGGAGAAGGACCCTGTGAGGTAGAATGATTGGACAGTGGGGCTGGGGGAGGGAGGAAGGCCGAGGAGACAATGGGAAAGGTTCGAACGCTTGCGTGCCCGAAGTGCCAGCGGCAGGTTTCGCCGGCGGACCGGCAGTTCTCCTGCCCCGACTGCCGGATGATCCTGGACGTCCAGGTGGATCTGAGCCACCTGTCCGCCGATTTTCAAGACAAGCTGCTTCGCCGGCAGGATTCGACGATCTGGAAGTGGCACGAGTTCCTTCCCGTGGAGGACCTCTCGTGCATCGTGAGTCTGGGGGAAGGGTACACGCCCCTCGTACACACCGAGGCCCTGGCGGCCGCGACGGGGTTGGAGCGGCTCTACGTCAAGAACGACACCCTGCTGCCCACCGGCTCGCTGAAGGATCGGAGCAATGCGGTGGGCATCTCCAAGGGGAAGGAATTCGGGGTGCGGACCGCGGCCGTCGTCTCGACGGGGAATGCCGCAGCCTCGGTGGCGGCCTATGCGGCGGTGGCGGGGATGCGGGCGGTGGTGATCATCTCAGCCCACACCTCGCCCCAGAAAGTGGCCCAGGCGGGAATCTACGGGGCCACGATCATCCCGGTGGAGGGGACCTACGATCAGGTGGCCAGCATCTACCGGGCGGCGGTGGAGGAGTTCGGCTGGTACGATTGCCTCTCCAGTAATCCGTATCGCCTGGAGGGGAAGAAGTCCTACGCCTTCGAGACGTGGGAGCAACTGGATGGCGAGGTGCCCGACTGGATGATCCACTGCATCGCCGGGGGGGCCGGCGTGGTGGCGGCGTACAAGGGGTATCGCGAGCTGAAGGGCCTGGGCTGGGTGGAGAAGCTGCCGCGCATGGTGGTCGCGCAAGCGGACGCCTGCGCTCCCGTCGTTCGCGCACTTGAGCGCGGCGCCGACGAGGTCACCCCCGTCGAGGCGGGCGAGACCATTGCCGAGAGCATCCGCGTGGGCAAGCCGTCCCCCATGGCCACGCGGGCCCTGTGGGATGTCAAGGCGTCGGGCGGGACCGCGGTCGGCGTGTCCGACGACGAGATCCGGTCGGCGCAATCCCTGCTGGCCCGGACGGCCGGGATCTTCGGCGAACCGGGCGGCGTGGTGTCGGTGGCCGCGGCCATCCGCTTGAAGGCGCAAGGAACGATCCGCTCGGACGACCTGGTGGTCTGCACCGTGAGCGGCCACGGGTTGAAGCAGGTCGGTGTCCTGGACCCCGCCCGCCTGGTCAGCCGGCCGATCCCGGCCAGGCTGGATGCGTTACGCGCGCGGATGGAGGAGCTGGCCAAGGAAGATGGAGCGTAACTCCGCAACGCCCGCCATCCGGGTTGCGCCGCCGGGACCCCGGTCCCGGAAGTGGATCGCCTACCATCGCGCCGCGGCTGCCCGGGTGACCTACGTCGAAGGCTTTGTCTGGGATCGAGCGGCTCCCGCCATCGGCCCATTCTGCACCGACCCCGACGGGAACGTCTTCCTCGATTTCGCCTCTCACGTCGGCACCAGCCTCCTGGGCTACAACCACCCGGAACTCCTGGCCGTCAGCGAGCGCCTGAAGTCCATTGACCCGGATCGGTACGCGGGGACGGATTTCATCTCGGCCTACGGGGGAGAGCCGGAGCGCGTCGAGGTCCCGACCCCGTCCCACCTCCATCATAAGCTCCTCGAGATCACGGCGCGCTACGCCTTCGGGACGGCTTTCTTCTCCAACTCCGGCGCCGAGGCGGTGGAGAATGCCATCAAGATCTGCTACGACGCCCGGCGAAACTGCGGCTACGGCTTCTGTTTCCTGGGGGCTTTTCACGGTCGGACGCTGGGGGCCTTGTCCCTGAACCGCAGCAAGCGGTTGCACCGGTCCTGGTATCCGCAGATCCCGAACATCGTCCACCTGCCCTACTGTACCTGCAGCCAGGAATGCCATTGCGGCTTCTGGCTCGGCCCCATCGGGTCGGAGAGCCGTCTGGCCCAGTTCCTGGATCCGGTCCGTGGCCTCGTGGACCCGGCCGAGGTTGCCTACATCATCATTGAGCCGGTCCAAGGCGAGGGGGGCTATCATGTTCCGGCGGCGGCGTTCATGACTGAAATCGGTCGGGTGGCCCGGCAGTATCACATCCCGCTCATCGCCGACGAGGTCCAGTCGGGCATGGGCCGCACAGGCCGATGGTGGGCCAGCGAGCACTTCGATATCCAGCCGGATATCATCGTGACCGGCAAGGCCTTGCGCGTGGGGGCCACCGTCGGGCGGAGCGAACTCTTCCCGAAAGAGGAGATGCGCCTGGGAAGCACCTGGGGTGAAGGGAACGCGCTCAGTTCGGCCATCGGGTATACCACCATCCAGATTCTCCAGCGTGACGGGCTCCTGGAGCACGCCACGCGGATGGGTGAGCGCCTGCGGCGGGAGCTCCAGGGGCTGCAGCGCCGCTACGACTGGATCGTTGACGTGCGGGGCTTGGGGCTGATGGATGCGATCGAACTGGACACCGTGGAGCGGCGGAACCGGATCCTTCGGGGATGCCTGGAGCGCGGGCTGCTCCTCCTCGGGTGCGGATTCAAGGCCATCCGATTCCTGCCCCCGTTGGACGTGACGCAGCGCGAGGTGGGTTTGGCCCTGGAGGTCCTGTCGGATGCACTCTGCCGGGAATAGGGTTCTACCCTCGGGGATCGGTGTTGACAGGATGTAAACGCGCTTGCAGAATGCCGATGTGCTGATCTTTCCCACATGATCATTCGAGTTCTCATCGAGGCTAGCGCTCAGCGATCGTCGGTTGCCGTCATCCCATGAATCCAACCCGGGCCATCATCCACCTGGACATGGACGCGTTCTATGCGTCGGTGGAGCAGCTCGACCATGCGGCCTACCGGGGGAAGCCGGTCGTCGTGGGGGCCGATCCGCGGGGCGGCAAGGGGCGCGGCGTGGTGGCCGCGTGCTCCTACGAGGCACGGCCCTTCGGCATCCGCTCTGCCATGCCGATCTCCCGGGCGTACCGGCTGTGCCCGAAGGCGATCTACGTGCGGCCCCGGATGACCCGGTACTCCGAGATGTCCGATCGGATCTTCACCATCCTCCGCGACTACACGGACGTGGTCGAGCCACTCTCCATTGACGAGGCGTTCCTGGACGTGACGGCCAGCCAGCGCCTCTTCGGCCCCGCCGACGCTATCGGCCAGACCCTGAAGGTCCGCATTCGATCCGAGCTGGGGCTGGTCGCCTCCATCGGCCTCGCCCCCAACAAGTTCCTGGCCAAGGTTGCCTCGGACCTGGGGAAGCCGGACGGGTTCGTGGTGGTCCCCCCGAGGGGCGAACGGGCATTCCTGGATCCTCTTCCGATCTCCCGTCTGTGGGGCGTGGGACCGAAGACCGAGGCACGCCTCCAGCGCCTGGGTCTCCAGACCATCGGCCGGATCGCCCAGACGCCGGTCGAGACGCTGGAGGCGATGCTGGGGGGCGCCGGCCGGGTCCTCTGGGAACTGGCCAACGGCATTGACGATCGCGAGGTGGTGCCGGAGCAGGAGGTCAAGTCGCTGGGGGCCGAGACCACTTTTGAGAAAGATACGGACGATCGCGAGGAGATCCGGCGGACCATCCTGGAGCTGTCCGACCGCGTGGGACGTCGCCTCCGGCGGGAGGGGTATCTCGCGGGTGGGGTGACCCTGAAGTTCCGCGATCACCTCTTTCGCACCCTGACCCGGGCCGCGATCCTGGACCATCCGACCGATGTGGGCGATGATCTGTTCCGGGAGGCGTGGAAGCTCCTGCAGCGGGTGAATTGGACGGGAAAGCGGGTCCGCCTGCTGGGCGTCACCGCCACGCGCCTGCTCGCGGCAGCCGAGCCCCCCGGGGGGCAGATGCCTCTGTTCCAGCCGGCGGCCGATCCGCGGCGCCAGTTGGCCCGGACGGTGGACGCGATCCAGGAACGGTTCGGCGCCGATGCCATCGCGCGGGCCACCCTCCTCAGCGGCGCGCCCGCCAGGAAGAGACGGAAGTCCGGCGTCAAGAATTCCCACTCACGATGATGCAAACGAGGACTTTCTGGGATCCGCAGATTCCGCAGATTCCTTCGGGAGGATTCCCATTTTGAAATCTGCGCAATCTGCGTAATCTGTGGATAAATGATGGGTGTTGGGTTCTTCGTGGAGGCGTGGATATGGCCGTTGGAATCTCCAAACAACATCCACTGTGCCGGTTGTTCGCCAGCCTGGCCGAGGAGAACTTCGCTGCACACCTGGGCTGGCCGGACGCCGAGGTGATCGGATACGTCACCGACGTGCTCACCGACTTCGTGCACGTGGACCAGCTCTTCAAGATCCGGAATGCCCAGGGGTGGCGGGTCGAAGAGGTAGCGGAGATGCTTTACGAGGGCGATCTGCTGCACCGGGCGGAGAGCATGGAGCGCGAGCGCGAGGTGCACAAACACGTCGGGGATTACACGCTGTTCATGGCCGGGGTCTTTCCCGAGTTCCTCCACCGCTTGAAGACATCCAGGGCATTGGTTTCTGCCGACGCCCTCCTCGACTTCATCCGGGTGGGCAAACGCTCCTACCAAATCGTCTCCGAGTTCACCTACGGTCCGTACGGCCCGTCGGCTCCGCTGTTCCGCAAGCTGTCCGAGAACTTCGAGCTGTGCGTCTACGGTCTGGGGAACGTCCGGGCCGATCTGGACCGCCTCCGGGATCCCCGCTTCCAGGCGCTGAAGGGTCATCTGCTCGGCTGAGCATCTCCTCCCAAAGGGCTTGCCTGGCCTCGTGAATCCTGATATATGCTCGGACCACTTTTCGTGGGTTTCCAGTGGAGGGGACGGATGGACGTCAAGGATATTGTCTTGGTGGACGGGGCCCGCACCGCGTTCGGGACATTCTGCGGGAGCCTGAAGGACCATTCGGCGATTGACCTGGGAGTGGTGGCCAGCAGGGGGGCGCTCCAGCGGGCAGGTTTACCCGCCCAGGACGTGGACCAGGTGATCTTCGGCAACGTGGCCCAGTCCTGCCCAGACGCCATCTACCTGGCCCGTCACATCGGCCTGAAGGCGGGCTGCAAGATCGATACGCCGGCGCTCACCGTGAACCGGCTGTGCGGATCGGGCTTCCAGGCCGTCATCTCGGCCGCCCAGCAGATCCTCTTGGGGGAGGCCCAAATCATCCTGGCCGGCGGCACGGAGAACATGACCCAGTTACCCCACATCATCCGGGGGGCGCGGACCGGGCTGCCCATGCGGCACCAGCAACTCGAGGATTATCTCTGGACCATCCTCGAGGACCCGTACATCGGCTGCGGCATGGCGATGACGGCGGAGAACCTGGCGGAGCAATATCGGCTTACCCGCAAAGAGGTGGATGACGTGGCCCTGGCCTCGCAGGTCCGGGCCCACGCCGGATGGGAATCAGGCCGCCTGACGGAAGAGGTGGTCCCGGTCCTGCTGAAGGGAAAAAAGGGGGCGACCGTCGAATTCGCCCGGGACGAACACTTCCGCCCCCAGACGACGCCGGAGACGCTGGCGAGCCTGCCGCCCGTCTTCAAGAAGGATGGGGTCGTGACCGCGGGGAACGCCAGCGGGATCTGCGACGGGGCGGCGGCCCTGGTGGTGACCTCGCGCCAGGTGGCGAAGGAACGCGGGCTGAAGCCAATCGGCCGGATCCTGGCCTGGGGGCTGGCGGGGGTCCCGCCGGAGATCATGGGGATCGGCCCGGTGCCCGCCTCGCAGCGGGCGCTCCAGAAGGCCGGGCTGCGTCTGGACCAGATGGACCTGGTCGAGATCAACGAGGCCTTCGCGGCCCAGTACCTGGCCGTGGAGCAGGAGATGCGACTGGATCGCGAGAAGACCAACGTGAACGGCGGCGCCATCGCGCTCGGCCACCCCGTCGGGTGCAGCGGCGCCCGCCTGCTCCTGACGATTCTCTATGAGCTGCGGCGCCGGGGCGGCGGCCGCGGCCTGGCCTCGGCGTGCATCGGCGGGGGACAAGGCATCACTGTCGTTGTCGAAACCTTGGGGTGACGCCACGGCTTCGACAACGAAAATCCCAATGACCAATGACCATATCCCCCCCCTCCCTCCCCTCTCCCCACGGTGGGGGAGAGGGACGGGGTGAGGGGAGAACCCATTGGTCATTGATAATTGGTCATTAGTCATTCCACAGGGGGTGGGGCGTGGCGATCAAGAAGGTCGGCGTGGTCGGTTGTGGCCTGATGGGCTCTGGCATCGCCCAGGTGACGGCCGAGGCGGGATACCCGGTCGTCATCCGCGAGGTGGAACAGGCATTTCTCGACCGGGGCCTCGGGCTGATCGAGAAGAACTGGGCGCGGGCCATGGAGAAGGGGAAGCTCACCGCCGAGGCCAGGGCCAAGGCGGCGGCGAACCTCCGGGGGACCCTCTCGCTTGAGGACCTTCGCGACTGCGATCTGGTCATCGAGGCGATCATCGAGAACATCGAGGAAAAGAAGACGCTCTTCGCGGCCCTGGACAAGCTGTGCCCGCCCGAGACGATCCTGGCCAGCAACACCTCCTCCCTCACCGTCATCGAGATGGCCATGGCCACGGGGCGGCCGGACCGGGTCTGCGGCCTGCACTTCTTCAATCCGGTGCCAGTGATGAAGCTGGTGGAGGTCGTGCGGACCGTCCAAACGAGCGAGGCGACCTTCCGCGCCGCCTATGAATTCGCGCGGTCCGTCGGGAAGGAACCAGTGGCGGCCAAGGACAATTCCGGCTTCATCGTGAACCTGCTCCTGGTCCCGTACCTCCTGGACGCGATCCGCGCCGTGGAGGCGGGGGTCGCCTCCGTGGAGGACATCGACAAGGGAATGAAGCTGGGCTGTGGCCATCCCATGGGGCCGCTCACGCTGCTGGACTTTGTCGGGCTGGACACGACCTCCTACATCGCCAACATCATGTTCGAGGAGTACCGGGAGAAACGGTACGCGCCGCCCCCGCTTCTCAGGAAGATGGTTCAGGCCGGCTTCTACGGCAAGAAGTCCGGCCGCGGCTTCTACGATTACTCGGGCCCGGAACCCAAGGTCGCCGACCTGGGCCTCTGACGGGGAACGGTGTCGGGTGACGGATCACGTGCGGGGCCGACTGCGACTAGGCAGCCGGGCGGCATGCTTGACACCCCTGGGGGCATCCGATAGGCTCGGCGCCGTTTTGCAGGGGGGAGGGGCGAAGTGGAGTTCACGATCGCGATAATGGAGGGATGATCATGGCATCGCGGGGAAAGCGGGCGGGCGTGGATCGGCGAACAGTGCTGAAAGGGATGGGCGCGGTGGGGGCGGCGGGCGTCCTCGGCTTCCCGGCCGTCCTCCGGGCCCAGGTGAAGGAGATCAAGATCGGGTCCATCCAGCCGATGACGGGCCCGCTGGCCGCCATCGGGAAGAGCACGCGCCAGGGGAATCAATTGGCGGTGGACCACATCAACGGCGGCGGTGGGATCAAGTCCATGGGGGGCGCCAAGCTGGTCCTGGTCCCGGGTGACACCCAATACAAACCGGAGGTGGCCCGGGCCGAGACCGAGCGCCTCATGGGCGAGGGGGCCCACGTCCTGGTGGGTGCCTTCGACAGCGGCACCATCAATGCCATGATCCAGGCCATCAAGCAGGCCACCAAGCCCATCCCCCTGATGATTGACATCGGGGCGGCCGACCAGTTGACACAACAGGGGAGCAAGTACGTCTTCCGGTCCTTCGTGACCACCCAGACCCTGGGGCGGAAGGGCATCGAGTACATGCTGGAGATGTTCAAGATCAGCGGGGTCACACCCAAGCGGGCCGTGCTGCTCCACGTGACCGATCTGTTCGGCCAGGTCCAGAAGGACCGGACGCTGGAGTGGCACAAGAAGCTCAACGCCCCCTTCGAGTTCGTCGAGATCATCGCGTATCCCACCACCACCCAGGACCTGTCCACCGAGGTGGCCAAGGCCAAAGCGGCGAAGCCGGACCTGCTCCTGGCGGTCACGCGGCTGAACGATGCGATCCTGCTGGTGCAGGAGATGTACAAGCAGCGCGTGGAGGTCCAGGCGATCATGGGACCCGGCAACCCCGGGTTCTATCACCCGAACTTCTCCAAGACGCTGGGGAAGCTGGCGGAGTACACCCTGGACAACGTGCCCTGGTACAATCCGAAGTCCGCGCTCACCCAGAAGGTCGCTGCGGATTACGAGAAGCGCTTCGGCGAGCAGCTCACCACCGACTCGGCCTGGTCCTATCAGGGAGTCATGGTCGTGGCCGACATCCTGGAGCGGGCCGGCTCCACCGACCCGGACAAGTTCGTGGAGGCGGCACGCAAGACCAACATCAAGGAGCACGTCACCTCCGGCGGGAACATCCAGTTCAGCGAGAACGGGGACAACATCGGGGCCTCCACCGCCATGATCCAGATCCGCGATGGGCGCGCCCGGGTCGTGCTCCCCAAGGAGATAGCCGAAACCCAGCTGGTGTACCCGGTCCCCAAGCTGTGGGAACGGGGGTAGGAGAGCCGAGTGCCGAGAGTCAAGAGCCGAGAGCCGAGAAGAAGCGCAACAGAGAAGGCAGGCTTCGAGATTCGATAGTGGTCTGGGGTTGAAGCATCGGGGCAAAAAGACGGGGTCAGGGGAAATCCGAAATCCGACATCCGAAATTCGAAATCGAAGCAGACGGGGGCTAGGGGTCGGGGATCGGATTCGGAGGTCAGAAGGTAGGGGTCAGGGGGAGGCGGGAGCCCCTCTGGCTCCTGTCTTCTGACTTCTTTTTTGGGGTCCTGCATGGCGCTCTACGTCCAGGCCATCGTCAACGGCTTCCTGGTGGGCGGGGTGTACAGCCTCATGGCCCTGGGCCTCTCGCTCATCTTCGGGGTCATGCGGGTCATCAACTTCGCCCACGGCGACATGATGGTCTGGGGGATGTACCTGTCCTACTGGCTGTTCGTGACGGCGGGGGTGGACCCGTACCTGTCCATTCTGGTAACCGGGTCAGCAATTTTTCTGCTCGGGGCGGCCGTGCAGAAGGGGTTGGTCAACCGGATCCTGGACGCACCGCACGAGATGCAGATCCTGCTGATGCTGGGTGTGGCCCTGGTCCTGGAGAACGTGGCGCTGATGGTCTGGGGACCGGACCCGCGCCGGGTGAGCACCACATATGCCCTCAGCACGTTCTGGCTGGGCCCCATCGTCTTTGACCTGCCCAAGGTGACGACCTTCGGCCTGGCCCTCGCCCTGGCCCTGGGTCTCTACCTGTTTCTGAAGAAGACCGACCTGGGCCGGATGATCCGCGCCGCCTCCGACAACCAGATCGGAGCCCTGCTGGTGGGGACGGACATCCTGAAGGTCTTCACGCTGGCCTTCGGCATCGGGGCCGCCTGCGTGGGAGCCGCCGGCAGCCTGATGACCCCCTTCCTTCCCTTCTCGCCCAGCACGGGCCTCTTCTTCACCATCACGTCGTTCAACATCGTCATCATCGGAGGGATGGGGAGCTTCCTGGGGGCCTTCGTCGGGGGCCTCCTGGTGGGGGTCAGTGAGTCCCTGGGGGCCGTGATCCTGGTGCCCTCGCTGAAGGAGATCGTCAGCTTCGTCCTGCTGGTCCTCATCCTCCTGTTCCGGCCGCAGGGGCTTCTGGGAGGCAGCCGGTGATGCTGCGGCTGGGTCTGGGCACCGCGGCGGCGGTGGCCCTTCTGGTGTTGCCGTTCTGGGTGCCCTCCGCGTGGCAAAACCTGCTCATCACCACCTTCTACTACGCCTACCTGGGCCAGGCCTGGAACATCCTGGGGGGCTACGCCGGCCAACTTTCCCTGGGGCATGCGGCCTTCTTCGCCATCGGCGCGTACACCTCGGCGGTTCTGGCGACCCAGTACGCCATCTCCCCCTGGCTGGGGATGTTCGCGGGGGCGGCGCTGGCGGCCATCCTCAGCCTGGGGATCGGGTATCTGGGATTCCGCTTCGGCCTGCGCGGGTTCTACTTCATCCTTCTGACCCTGGCCGTGGCGGAGATCTGTCGCCTCATCGCCCTGCATCTGCCCCTCCTGGGGGGCTACACGGGCCTGTTCATCAACTACACCCCGAACCCGTGGCAGTTCCAGTTCCAGGGGAAGATCCCGTACTACTTCATCGCTCTGGGGTTCCTGGTGGTGGGCTCGGGGATCGTCTGGTTGATCCAGCGGTCGAAGCTGGGGGCCTACCTGGTGGCGATCCGGGAGGATGAAGATGCATCCGAGGCACTGGGAGTGGACACCTTCCGGTACAAGATGATCGCGTACGCGCTGAGCGCGGGCCTCACGGCGCTGGGCGGAACCTTCTACGCCTATTACCAGTACTACCTGCAGCCGAACACGGTGCTGCACATCAACCACTCCGTGGATATCATGATCCGGCCGATCGTGGGGGGGGCCGGCACGATCCTCGGTCCCGTGCTGGGCTCGTTCCTCTTGGAACTGCTGGGCGAGTTCTCCCGGACCTACTTCGCAGGCGGGACGGCCGGACTCACCGTCGTGATCTACGGCGTCCTGCTGATCATCGTGGTGCTGTTCCTGCCGCGGGGCGTGTACCCCACGCTGGCGCACTTGATGCGGCGGCGGCGCCCGGGGAGGGCGGCATGAGCCTGCTCCGCGTCTCCGGCGCGAGCAAGGCCTTCGGCGGTCTGCGGGCGGTGCACCGGGTCAGCTTCGACCTCGCCGAGGGGGAGATGCTGGGTCTCATCGGCCCCAACGGCGCCGGGAAGACCACGCTGTTCCATCTGGTCTCCGGGTTCCTGCGACCCGACGAGGGGACCGTCATCTATGCCGGGGAGTCCCTGGTGGGCCTCCGTCCCCACGACGTCTGCCAGCGCGGCATGGTCCGGACCTTCCAGATCGCCCGGCCGTTCCTGCGCCTGACTGTCCTGGAGAACGTGGTGGTGGGTGCCCTGGAACGGGTGGCCCACCGCCGCGAGGCCGTCGCCATCGCCGAGGAGGTCCTGGCGCTGACGGGTCTGGCGGGCAGGGCCGGCAGCATGGGCCACAGCCTGACGCTCCCGGATCGAAAGCGGCTGGAACTGGCCCGGGCGCTGGCCACGGGGCCGCGGGTCCTCCTGCTGGACGAGGTCATGGCCGGCCTCAACCCCACCGAGACGGGCCGGCTGATCGACCTCATCCGCGCCATTCACGGCCGGGGGATCACCATCCTCCTCATCGAGCACGTCATGAAGGCGGTGATGGCGCTTTCGCAGCGGATCCTGGTCTTGAACTACGGCGAGGTCATTGCCCAGGGGAGCCCCGAAGAGGTCGTGCGGGACCCCAAGGTGATCGAGGCCTACCTGGGCGAAGACTCCGCTGGCGCCGAGGCCGGCGCCGATTAATTCCAGACAGTGCAATTGAACCGCAAAGAACGCAAAGCGCGCAAAGAATTCGGGATAATCTCGGGCGGGCAATGCTGCGAGTGAGCGGGCTCCAGACCTTCTACGGCGACATGCAGGCGCTCCACGGCGTCACGCTGGAGGTCCGGGAAGGCGAGGTCGTCTCCGTCATCGGAAGCAACGGGGCCGGAAAAACCACGACCCTGATGACCATCTCGGGCGTGCTGCGTCCGCGGCGCGGCCAGATCGAGTTTGACGGACGACGCATCGACAGCCTGAAGCCGGCCGAGATCGTGGAGGCCGGCCTGGGCCACGTCCCGGAGGGGCGGCAGCTCTTCCCCTCCATGACGCTGGAGGAGAACCTGACCATGGGGGCCTGCACGCGTCGCGCGAGGGGGGCGCGCACGCAGACTTTGGAGCGGGTGTACCGGCTCTTTCCCCGATTGCGGGAGCGGCGGCACCAGGTCGCCGGGACCCTGTCGGGTGGCGAGCAGCAGATGGTCGCCATCGGGCGCGGGCTGATGTCCTGTCCCAGGCTCCTCATGCTGGACGAGCCGTCGCTGGGCCTCTCCCCGATGTTGGTCACGGCGATTTTCGATATCATCCAGGAGATCAACCGGGGCGGGGCCACCATTCTCCTGGTGGAGCAGAACGTCTTCCGTGCCCTCAAACTGTCCCACCGGGGCTACATCTTGGAGAATGGGCAAATCGTGGCCGAGGGGCCCAGCCAGCAACTCCTCCGCGATCCCCAGGTGCGGACTGCCTATCTTGGCCTCTAGACTGAGAAGCAAAAGACCTTGACGGTAACGTGAGGGTTTGTTACTTTGAAGGTCCGCTTTGCGTGAGATCTCATGACGCAGAGTGATCCTGAAGGAGACTGTATGGCGCTGAAGCTGCCCATCTACATGGATCACCACGCCACCACCCCCGTGGTGCCGGAGGTCTTCGAGGCCATGCGGCCCTATTTCACGGAGCGCTTCGGCAACGCGGCCTCGCGGAATCACTCCTTCGGCTGGGCGGCCGAGTCTGCGGTCGAGGCCTCGCGGGCACAGATCGCCCAACTCATCGGCTGCAAGCCCGTCGAGTTGGTCTTCACCTCGGGGGCCACCGAGTCGGACAACTTGGCCATCAAGGGGGTGGCCAAAGCCTACCGGGAGAAGGGCACCCACATCATCTCCAGCCAGATCGAGCACCACGCCGTACTCGACTCCTGTAAGCGCCTGGAGAAGGATGGCTTCCAGGTTACCTACCTTCCCGTGAGCCGGGACGGCCTGGTGGATCCGGCCGACGTGGCCAAGGGCCTCACGGCGAAGACCATCCTGGTCTCCATCATGCTGGCCAACAACGAGATCGGGACCATCCAGCCCCTGGCGGAGATCGGCCGCCTCTGCAAAGAGCGCGGGGTCCTGTTCCACAGTGACGCCGTCCAGGGCGTGGGGAAGATCCCCGTCAACGTGGACGCGCTCGGACTGGACCTCATGTCCCTGACCGCCCACAAGCTGTACGGCCCCAAGGGCGTGGGGGCGCTCTACGTCCGGATGGGCAAGCCCCGGGTCAAGCTGGTGTCACAGATGGACGGGGGCGGCCACGAGAAGGGGCGGCGCAGCGGCACGCTCAACATCCCGGGGATCGTGGGATTCGGCAAGGCCTGCGAACTGGTCGGGCAACTGATGACCAGCGAGGCCGCGCGACTCACTGCCCTGCGGGAGCGGCTGTGGGCCGGGATCAGGGCGCGCCTGGACCACGTGCACCTGAATGGGCATCCGACGCTCCGGCTGCCCGGCAACCTGAATGTGAGCTTCGAGTACGTCGAGGGTGAATCCCTCCTCATGTCCCTGAAGGACGTGGCCGTCTCTTCCGGTTCTGCCTGCACCTCCGCCTCGCTGGAGCCGAGCTATGTCCTGAAGGCCCTGGGGATCGGGGAAGCGCTGGCCCACACCAGCATCCGATTCGGACTCGGCCGAGGCAATACCGAGGAAGAGGTGGATTACGTCTGCGACCGGCTGGCCGAACAGGTGACCCGCCTGCGGGCCATGAGCCCCCTGTACGAGATGGCCCAGGCCGGCGTGGACCTGAACACCGCCCAGTGGAGTCTCCACTAGACCCCGGGAGCCCTCATGTTGTACAGCGCGCAGGTCCTGGACCACTTCGAGCACCCCCGGAACATGGGGAACCTCCCCGACGCCAACGGCGTGGGGATGGTGGGCGCGCCGGCCTCCGGGGACGTGTTGAAGATCCAATTGAAGATCGTGGTCGACCCGGACGGGACGGAGCGCATCGTCGAGGTGAAGGCCAAGGTCTTCGGCTGTGGGAGCGCCATCGCTGCCACGTCCCTCTTGACTGAGCTCATCAAGGGGAAGACCCTGGCGGAGGCGGCCCAGGTGAAGAACCGGGCCATTGCCGTCGCCCTGGCCCTCCCCCCGCTGAAGCGCCACTGCTCGGTCCTGGCGGAGGAGGCCCTGAAGGCCGCCATCGCCGACTATCGGCAGAGAAGTGGCACGACTGGGGCTGCCCCTGCGGGGACCATGCCCCCAACCCAATAGGGATGGAAAGACTCCACGGAGGGAGATAGCCCAGCCACAAGGAGCCGTCTCAGTGCTGAAGTACAGCCATCATATCTTCGTCTGCATCAACCAACGTCCGCCCGGCCATCCCAAAGGGGACTGTTCTTCGAAGGGGTCGCGGGACGTGTTCCAGAAGTTCCAGGAGGAAGTGGAGAAACGCCAGCTCTGGGAAAAGGTGGCCGTGAACGGGACCACCTGCCTCGGCCCCTGCAACCTGGGGGCGTCGGTGGTGGTGTATCCCGAGGGGATCTGGTATGGCCAGGTCGGCGTGAAGGACGTCGAGGAGATCATGGACCAACACATCGTGGGCGGAAAGCCCGTGGAGCGGTTGCTGCTCTCGACCCTCGCGGCCGCGATGGGCGGCTGATCCTTCGTCCCTTCCGGTATCGCGGCCCCCGGCGATTCGCGTCGCCGGGGTTTTTTGTTGGTGTCATGGCGAGCCAAGCACACTTGAGCCCGAACAGTGCAGTTCAACCGCAAAGCACCTGCCCGCCGCTCCGCTCTGCCTGCCCGCGCTGACTCGGCAGGCGGGGCAGGCGGGCGCGAAGCACGCAAAGGAACTGCCCGACAAGAAACCGTTCTGTGCCAAGCCGCGGTGTCCCTCGCGTCGCCCGTGTTACCCATTTGGGGGGCCTTTTGCGGTTGACACTCGGCAAGCCATTCGATAGGCTTCCGCCCGAGCCTCCCGGGACCTCTCCATATGTCGCGGGAGTGCCGCTCCGCTGGATTTCCCACTGAGCAGAATAGACCTTCGGCCCTTTGAGTCGGCAGTCTCACCCAAAGCGCACGCAGGACCGCTATTGGTTTCGCCCCGAAGACTGAGGGGTGTTATGCCGAAACCACCTATAATCCCGACTAACCCAGTGCCCTCATGCAACTACTTGACATGCCAGCACCCCCGGGAGTTTGATGGGTGGGGGCTTATCCGGACCAAACGCCAGATATAGCCCCTTATGCGGAAACCAGATACTCAATAGTTGAACTAAACCGCTGGCGCGGTAGATACAACCACCCTTCGAGCATCTGATCGTTTCTGCTTCTCGCTCTCTCCCCGTTCGTCCTCTTCCGCAGCGCTCGGTCTTTCCCCATCGCGTTCC
>Ga0080064_1001243_pt1 | contig 54019 bp, 55 predicted proteins | sample Subgrocontami54m_FD_69260 | JGI IMG/M metagenome (GOLD analysis project Ga0080064, IMG submission 69260) | Subsurface groundwater microbial communities from S. Glens Falls, New York, USA - GMW46 contaminated, 5.4 m (SPADES assembly) (version 2) ...
AGGGAACACAAGCGTTTTATTTGGCTACTACGATCACGGATGTCTCAAAAAAACTTTCCGTCTTGCGACAAAGAAAATAAGAGCCGAGGAAATCCGCTTTCTTAAAAAAATATTTCCCATTGATCAAATTGGAACCGCGGTCATCGGCAGCGTCGTGCCACCGCTGGGGAAACAATTAAAGAAAAAAATCAGGACATCCTTAGGCGTCTCCGCTTTGCTCATCGGCGAAGATATTCCTATTCCCATCACGAATCGCACTCGTTACCCCCGGCAGGTCGGGAGTGACCGTTTGATGAACGCGATCGCCGCGTTTGACCGCTACCGCCGCTCCGCGATTATCGTCGATTTTGGAACGGCCATTACCTTTGATGTGGTGTCAAACAAAGGGGAGTATTTGGGAGGGGTCATTGCGCCGGGCATTGACATCAGTCTTCAAGCTCTTTTTCAGCACACCGCGCTTTTGCCAAAAACACACCTCGCCCACCCCGCTCATTTCATAGGGCGGGACACCGTGGAAAGCATCCGCATCGGGTGCAGTGTCGGGATCGGCGGGCTATGCGATCGGATCATCGAGAGGATCAAGAAGAACTACCGGCTACGCCCCGTGATCGTCGCGACAGGAGGGTATGCCGCCTTTATGGCGCGTTACTGCTCCACGAGGAGCCGAATTGACCCGTGGTTGACCTTAAAAGGCATTCTTTTGACCTACCAAAAGCACCTTAAAAAAAATTCTTGACAAAATCCCAGGCATCATTAGAATGGTCATTGTTAGCACTCAATAATAATGAGTGCTAACTCATACCCATTTGTTTGACTAAATCAAGGAGGAAGTTAAGATGCAAAATCAGAAAATACAACCTTTGGGGGACCGGGTTCTGGTAGAGCCCCTCGAGGCGGAAGAAAAAACTTCAGGGGGGATTGTGATTCCCGATACCGCCAAGGAAAAGCAGCAAAAAGGGAAAGTAATCGCGATTGGCAAAGGCCGCGTGAGTGAAGAGGGCAAATTGACCCCCTTAGAGGTCAAGGTGAATGACCATGTGCTGTTTGGCCGTTACGCGGGCAGCGAGGTCAAAATCGGCTCGACCGATTATTTAATCATCAAGGAAGACGATATTCTAGGCATTATCAAAAAATAACTTTAAAAAACAAAAAGAAAGGGAAGCGTCATGGCAAAACAATTGAAATATAGCGAGGAGGCCCGCCGGTCGATATTAAGCGGCGTGGAACAACTCGCCAGGGCTGTAAAAGTCACGCTCGGGCCCAAAGGCCGGAACGTGTGTATTGACAAAAAATTCGGATCTCCCACGATCACCAAAGACGGCGTGACCGTTGCCAAGGAGATCGAGCTGAAAGACCCTTATGAAAACATGGGCGCGGAAATGGTGAAAGAGGTCGCTTCGAAGACCAGCGATAACGCCGGAGACGGTACCACGACCGCGACGGTTTTGGCCGAGGCGATTTTTAGAGAAGGCCTTAAGAATGTGACCGCCGGCGCCAATCCTATGGCATTAAAGCGGGGGATTGAAAAAGCGGTGGAGGAAGTCACGGCCCAGCTTAAAAAAATGTCAAAAGACATCAAGGGTAAAAAAGAGATCGCGCAGGTCGCCACAATCGCCGCGAACAATGACAAGGCGATCGGAGACCTCATCGCGGAAGCAATGGAGAAAGTAGGGAAAGACGGCGTCATCACCGTGGAAGAGGCAAAATCCACCGCCACCACTCTTGAGGTCGTGGAAGGGATGCAGTTTGACCAAGGATATTTGTCTCCCTATTTTGTCACGAACGCAGACCACATGGAAGTCGTTCTCGAGGACGTGTATATTCTGATCAATGAGAAGAAGATCTCGTCGATGAAGGACCTTCTGCCGATTCTTGAAAAGGTGGCCAAAGGCGGCAAACCGCTTTTGATCATTTCCGAGGAAACCGACGGCGAGGCCTTGGCAACATTGGTCGTCAACAAACTGCGCGGCACCCTTCAAGTCTGCGCGGTCAAAGCGCCGGGATACGGAGACCGCCGGAAAGAAATGCTCGGGGATATCGCCGTCTTGACGGGCGGGAAGGCCATCACGGAAGATCTGGGAATCAAATTAGAAAATGTGCGCCTCGAAGATATGGGTCGCGCCAAACGGGTCACGGTTGACAAAGAAAACACGACGATCATCGAAGGCGCCGGCAAGACAACGGATATCAGCGGCCGTATCGCCACGATCAAGAAGCAGATCGAAGAATCGGACTCGGACTATGACAAGGAGAAGCTCCAGGAACGTCTCGCGAAACTGGCGGGCGGCGTGGCCGTCATCAATGTCGGAGCCGCGACCGAGACTGAAATGAAAGAAAAAAAGGCAAGAGTCGAAGACGCGCTCCACGCAACGCGCGCCGCGGTTGAAGAAGGGATCGTCCCGGGCGGCGGAGTCGCGCTTTTGCGCTGCTCGAAATCTCTGGATAAATTGGATCTGGAAAGCGACGAGCTTGTCGGAGCGAAGATCGTGAAACGCGCCTTGGAAGAGCCTTTGAAACACATCGCGTTCAACGCCGGTCAAGTGGGAGAGGTGGTCGTCGCCCGCGTCAAGGAAGAAAAAGACAATGTCGGCTACAACGCGGAAAAGGACAAGTATGAGGACCTGATAGCCGCGGGAGTCATTGATCCGGCCAAGGTGACGAGGACCGCGCTTCAAAACGCCGCCTCGATTGCCGCGCTTCTTTTGACCACGGAATCGCTCATCACCGATCTTCCCGAAGAAAAGTCAGGGATGCCGGCGATGCCGCCGGGCGGAGGCATGGGAGGAATGGGCGGAGGAATGTATTGATCTAAAGCCGCTTCCTTACGAACTTACACCAAACCCGGGTTCCACGAATGTGGATCCCGGGTTTTTTGTTGTCATAACCTGCTCTATTTGTTAAAATAACAGACTTAATTCGACTCTCACTTTTAAAAAATTAAGGGGTTTTTATGAAAAAGTCGCTCGCGTTATTTCTTCTCATTTCCGCGTTTATCCTTCAGGCCTCTCCGCTTTTCGCGGCAGACGCAAAACGTTACCAAAAAACCGGAGAAGTCCTAAGCGTTGACCCAATCTACGGACAGATCACGATCAAGCATATTAGAGAAATCAGAAGCTCGACGGGCGACGGCGATCCGAAGGCATGGGACAACGGGACGATGGACGCCGGGACTCTGTTTTTTGTCAACTCCAAAGACCTGCTGAAAAACATTCACAAGAAGGATCTCATTCATTTCTCAATCGTAGAGGTGAAAGGGGACGCTCAGATCGACCGAATCGAAAAGATCGGGGTCGCGCCGGATGAAAAAGAGGGGACTCCGATCGGCGACGCCGTTCAAGGCGTTCTGATGGCGACGGGAGAGGCGGCCAAGGCCGTCACAAGCCCGATCCAGCCGGCACATGAAGTCGCAAGCGCCACGACCGACGCGACGACGAACACCACCGGAGCCGTTTTGGACAACGCGACTTTTCCCGAAACAAAAAAGAAATTTTAAAAGGAGTGATCCGCTTATGGGAATGTGGTTAGGGCGGGGCCGCAAGGCTCGTCGTTGTTACGGGTTTGATGAAATAGCGCTCGTGCCCGGAGCGGTCACGATCAACCCGAACGAAGTGGATACCTCCTGGCGAATCGGGGATCGAAAATTCAAGGTTCCGATCATCGCCTCGGCCATGGACGGCGTCGTGGATGTTGATTTTGCAGTGCGGATGTCAAAGCTGGGCGGCATCGCCGCGTTAAATCTTGAGGGCGTCCAAACCCGTTATGAACACCCGAAGGCGGTGTTGCGAAAAATAACCGACGCCAGCCTCGAAGAGGCGACGCTGCTTCTCCAATCTATTTATAGAAAACCCATCCAGGAAAAACTGATCACCAAGCGCATCAAGGAGATCAAGAAAAAGGGCGGTGTCGCGTGCGTCTCAAGCATCCCCCAGCGCGCGGAACGGTTCGGCAAAATCGCGCAAGCTGCCGGCTGCGACATCTTTATCGTTCAATCCACCGTGACAACGGTCCGGCATCTTTCCAAAGAATACAAGACGCTCGATTTTCACAAGTTTTGTAAATCGATGAAGATTCCCGTGATCATCGGCAACTGCGTCACCTATCAAACGACGCTTGAGCTCATGGAGACCGGCGTCAAGGCCCTTTTGATCGGTATCGGTCCCGGCGCCGCCTGCACCACACGCGGCGTGTTGGGACTGGGCGTGCCCCAAGTCACCGCCATTTGCGACGCGGCAGCAGCGCGTGATTTTCATTACAAAAAAAACGGGATTTACGTTCCTATCATCGCGGACGGGGGCATGACCACCGGCGGGGATATTTGTAAGGCGTTTGCCTGCGGATCGGACGCGGTGATGGTGGGGTCCGCTTTCGCCCGGACAAAAGAGGCGCCCGGCGGCGGAACTCATTGGGGCATGGCGACGCCTCACGCGAATCTTCCAAGAGGCACTCGAATACGCGTAGGGACCACAGGGACGCTGGAAGAAATTCTATTCGGACCCGCCAATTTAGATGATGGAACGCAAAACTTAATGGGCGCCTTGCAGACCTGCATGGGAAATGTGGGTGCCATGACGATCCGAGAACTTCAACTGACGGAACTCATTATCGCTCCCTCCATCAAAACGGAAGGCAAGGTATTTCAACAGGCCCAACGCGTTGGAATGGGAAAATAGCCCGCCAAAGTACCATGAAATCACCCTCTCGCTTTGAAACGAAATCAATTCGCGCGTTTTTAAAAATCCTGGGGTCGGATTCGGCAACGCCGGGGGGCGGAAGCGCCGCAGCGTTGACGGCAGCGATCGGAGCGGCTTTAGCGGAGATGGTGTCACGTCTCAATCAAAAAAAGCATCCTTCGAAAGAGGCGGGACGACGCATTGATTTGATCCGGCAAAACCGCCAGAAGTTTGCCAAGCTGATGACGCAGGATGCCGAGGCCTTCGGCAAACTTAAAAAACAACTGAGTCAAAAAAATTCCAGATCTGATTTGGATCGCGCCTTTAAAGTAACCGCCGCGATCCCCTATGGGATAAGTGAGCTGTCGGTGAAAACGCTTGAACTGGCGTTGAAAGAAGCCCCCCAGACAAGCCGTTGGCTGGCAAGCGACCTGGCGGAGGCGGCCATTTTGCTCGAAGCCGCTTGTCTCTCGGGACGCCTGAACGTGGAGATCAACTTAAAAAGCATGAAAAATAAGCGTTTCGTAAGAGAAGAGGCTGCTCGGCTGGACCGTTTAGAAAAAAAAGCGGCGAGATTAAAAAATAAATTGATGAGGGTTTTGACCGGATGAGTCCCGCGACGATCTTAAATGGAAAGGAATTCGCCAAAAAGCTACTGGACCGGATTTCAAAAGATCTTTCCAAAATCCGCGCGAAAAAGGAAACGCTGGCTCTGGGCACGATTCGGGTGGGGGAGAATCAGGACGCGCGGGTCTACGCGAACTCGATCGAAAATTTATTTAAAAAATTAAACATTGATTATATCCCTCACGTGTTTCCGGAAAAAACGAGCGAGGCGGAACTGCTTAAACAGATCGCCAAGCTCAACGCCGATTCGAAAATCACCGGGATTATGATATTTTCTCCGCTTCCGTCCCCGCTGGATCCGACTTTTCTCATGGGCGCCGTGGATGTGTCCAAGGATGTTGAGGGCCGGCGTGTTTTGCAGGGATCCGGCAACCGGGTCGCGCCGCCAACGGCTCTGGCCTGTATGGCACTCGTCGAGGAGATTATTCCGAATCTGGAGGGAAAAGAGGCGGTAGTTGTCGGGCGAAGCGACGTCGTAGGAAAACCGGTCGCGCTTCTTTTGATCGATAAGCGCGCCACGGTCACCGTCTGCAATTCCAAGACAAAAAATCTGGAAGAACAGGTCCGGCGCGCGGATATTTTGATCGCGACGGCCGGCAAACCCAATCTCATCAAAGGCGCTTGGATTAAACCGGGCGCTCTTGTAATCGACGTCGGGGAAAATATAGTCAACGGCAAGCCGGTGGGAGACGTTGAATTTGAAACCGCAAAAAAAGTGGCGGGCTATCTGACTCCGGTACCAGGCGGCGTGGGTCCCGTCACGAACGTGATGCTTGTGAAAAATTTGCTGTCGCTTCATCAATTGAAAGAGAAGCTCTAGTGGAAATTCTTGAAATTATAAAGAAAAAAAGTTTTATCGTCACGGCGGAGCTTGGGCCCCCCAAGGGCACGAATCTCGCGTCTTTTTTTAAACAGGCGGAATATCTCAAAGGCCGTGTCGATGCCGCCAATGTCACCGATAATCAGGCCGCCTTGATGAAGCTAGGATCGATCGCGGCGTGTCACCTCTTGAAGGATTTTGGCATCGAGCCGATCATGCAGATCACCTGCCGCGACCGGAATCGGATCGCGATTCAATCGGAGCTTTTGTCCGCGGCCGTTCTAGGCATTCAAAACGTGCTGGTCCTGACCGGCGACCCGATTCACATCGGGGACCACGCGGACGCGAAACCTGTTTTTGATCTCGACGCTGCCGGGCTCATGTCGGTCATCCAGAAGTTGAAGCAGGGCTTTGACATGACAGGCCACGCGCTTGACGGCGCTCCGCAATTTTCCATCGGCGCCGCGCTCAACCCTTGCGTGGACGACCTGGATACCGAAATCTCCAAGACAAAAAAGAAAATAGAAAGCGGCGCCGAGTTTTTTCAGACGCAAGGCGTTTTTGATGTCCCTAAATTTAAAAAATTCATGGATCGTTACCGGCAAGAAGGGTTCAAGACGCCTGTGCTGGCCGGTATTATTCTTTTAAAATCAGCTAAAATGGCGAACTTTATGAACGATAAAATTCCCGGGATCGCGATTCCCAAAGAATTAATCGCGCGGTTGGATAAACAACCGAACAATAAAGCCGAATGCGTGAAGATCGCCTGCGAGACCCTTCGGGCGATCAAACCGTCTGTTCAAGGGGCACACCTCATGGCGATTGGTTGGGAAGAGCTTATTCCTGAGATCATCACCGCTTCCGGGGTTTCGTAAATCCGGGAGGCCCTTTCTTGATTCCTCGATTGAAAATAAGCGCTTTGATTCGCGCCAAAAAAAAGCGTCATCGTTGGGCCCTATTGACCGCTTACGACGCGCCCACCGCCGAGATTTTGGAAAAGGCGGGCGTGGACTTCATTCTTGTCGGAGACTCGGTTGGCATGGTGGTGTTAGGGTATCCCTCCACCATCTGCGTCAGCATGGATGAAATGATCCATCACGCCAAAGCGGTCAGGCGTGGGGCAAAGAGGTCGCTCATCATCGGCGACATGCCGCTCCAAGGCATTCAACACGGTTCCCGGCAGGCGCTCGAATCGGCAAAACGTTTTATCCGTGAGGCGGGGTGTGACGCGGTTAAACTCGAATGGGGGCCAAAAGCACTTCGGATGACAAAACTTTTTATTCGGCATAAAATACCCGTCATGGGCCATGTCGGTCTGACTCCGCAGACCGCCCGGAAAAAAAACGGGTTTAAAGTCCAGGGTCAGGACGCGAAAAGCGCGATCGAGATCCTGAAGGCGGCCAAGGCGTTTGAGGACCAGGGCGTTTTTTCCGTGCTTCTTGAATGCGTCCCCCGGGAAGTAGCTCGCTGGATCACGCGTGAATTGCGAATACCCGTGATCGGGATCGGTGCGGGGCCCGACTGCGACGGACAGGTGCTTGTTTTTCATGATCTGGTGGGGATTTTTAAAAAGTTTAGGCCGCGTTTTGTGAAGCGCTACGCAGAACTAGACTCCGTGATGATGTGCGCCGTGACAAATTATGTTCGTGAAGTGAAAACAAGAAAATTTCCAGCAAAGAAGCACAGTTTTTCGATGAGCGCAAAAGAATTGACCGGATTTCGGAATGAAGCAAAACAACTCTAAGGAGGTCTTTCGATGCGGGTGAAAGCGTTGGGGATGGTCTCGGGCGGGCTTGACTCGACGCTTGCGACCAAGATCATGCTGGATTTGGGCGTGGAGGTGGAGGGCGTCAATTTTTCGACGGGCTTTTGCGTCACCGAACACACGCGCCAATTCAAAGAAAATAAGAAGCCTTTGCGGCCGAATGAGGCGCTGCGTCTTTCTTCCGAACTGAAATTTAAACTGCACATCATCGACATCTCAAAAGATTATCTTCCGGTCGTCACGAGCCCGAAATACGGGTATGGCGCCAATAGCAATCCTTGCATTGATTGCCGGATCTTTATGTTTCGAAGGATGAAGGACTTGATGCGAAAATTTGGCGCCCAATTCATGTTCACCGGCGAAGTGTTGGGACAGCGCCCCATGTCACAACACCGCGAGGCACTAAAGATCATCGAGACGGACAGCGATTTATCAGGGCTTGTCTTAAGGCCGCTTTCGGCGGGGCTCTTGGATCCCACCATCCCCGAAATGAAAGGGTGGATCGACCGCAGCAAACTCTTGAAGCTGGCGGGGCGCTCCCGTCAGCCCCAAATGGCGATGGCAAAAGAACTGGGGCTTGAAGACTACCCACAGCCGGCCGGCGGCTGTTGTTATCTGACCGACCCTCAATATTCCGCCAAACTGCAGGATCTTTTTAAACATAACGGCAAGGAAAATCTCACGCACGAAGACGTGCTTCTCTTGAAAATAGGCCGGCACTTGAGAATTTCGGAGAAAATAAAAGTGATCACCGGGCGAAATGAGCGTGAGAATAATTTTCTCAAGACCTACCAAAAGGGGAGGCACGCATTTGAAGTCCCTGATTTTCCGTCGGCCTATGTCCTGGCGGAGATCAAAGGCGACGCGACTCCTTCGGAGATCCATCGGCTCGCGTCCATTGCGGCGCGTTACTCCGACGCCAAAGACACCCCTATCGCCGTGCAGCACTCTTTTAACGGACAAGAAGAGCGTCTTTCTGTGACTCAGGTCGCCCAAGAGGCGGAGATCGCGTCCTGGAGGATCTAGCCTTGCTTAATTTTTGGCTTTTTTTTCTCATCTTTATCGGTTATTTTTTAGGTCTCGTTCTTTATTTTTTAAATTTTGAAATTCAAAACCCGTTATTTTCCGCCTGGGCAAAAAAGACGACCGGCGCGACACTGTTCTTTCATCTGGTGTTTCTGGCGCGGCTCGTCTTCGAAAGCCAGGGATTCGTGATTACGTCGTTATCGGAGACCCTCTATTTTTTTTCGTTCTTAATCGCGCTGACCTCTTTTTATATGGAATCGCGATATAAAACCAGGTCGCTCATGCTTTTCTCACTGCCGATGGTGATCCTCATTTGTCTTTTGGCGATTTTACTCATTCAAAAAAAGAACGGGATCGATCAAACCTTAAGTCCCGGATGGCTATGGCTTCACATAGGACTCATTTTCGGCGGTTTCGCGAGTCTCACGGTCTCGGTCTCAAGCGCTGTCATGTATTTGCTTCAATCCTCGCGGCTCAAATCAAAACACATTGGCAGAATATTCCTGACACTTCCCTCCTTAGACGCGCTGGACAAGATTCATTTCCGGAGTTTGATCTGGGGAGTCATTTTATTCTCCTTAGGAATCTTGAGCGGCCTTTTTTGGGCCAGAGCGATCCAGGAACTGAAAGATGTTTTGAGAGACCCTAAAGTTATTTTATCTTTCTTGGCGTGCGTCACCTACTGGGTCGTCTTAAGTTTACGCTTGAGCGCTCTCCGGCGCGGGCAAAAGATCGCTTATAGCACTGTCCTGATTTTTGGCGTCCTTTTTATCGCGCTCGTTACCACTTACTATTGCCCGGTGGGCATTCACAAGGGCTTCTGAAATGGAAATTATGGTTTTGGGCCTCAATCATAAAACCGCGCCGCTGGCGATCAGGGAAAAACTGAGCATTCCGGCCAAAGAGGCGCCCACGCTTCTTAAGGCGATGGAACATCAAGCTATTTTCCAAGAGCGGCTGCTTCTCTCCACGTGCAACCGGACCGAAATTTATGGTGTCGGCGACCATCCGGATCATTCAGTCCGCCGCCTCAAAGCGCTCTTAAGCCAGTACGCTCATTTGGATCTCTCACTTTTTGAAGACAAGCTGTATGTGTTCAAGCAGCCGGATTCGATACGCCACCTTTTTTCCGTGGCCTCGGGGCTTGACTCGATGGTGATCGGGGAAACGGAAATCATCGGCCAGGTAAAAGACGCTTACCTTTCGGCCCATGAATCGAAACACACAGGCAAGATCCTAAATACCTTGTTCCAGCGTTCGTTCAAAGTGGCGAAAAATTTAAGGACCCACACAGAGATCGGCGCGGGGAAGGTGAGTGTCGCTTCCGTCGCGGTGGATCTGGCCGAGAAAATTTTCGGGGATCTGAAAAACATAAGGGCGATGGTACTAGGTACCGGAGACATGGCGACCCAGGTGGCAAAGGCCATGATCTCAAGAGGGGCCGAGTCGATGATCATCTCCAGCTATCATCTTGACCGCGCGAAGGTCCTGGCCGAAGAGCTGGGGGCGAAGGCCATCGCTTTCGATTCTTATGAGGAAAAAATAAAGGACACGGACGTGCTGATCGCCTCCACCACGGCTCCACACGCGCTGGTTCAGGAAAAACAGGTGCGGGCTTGGATGAGACTCAGGCATGAACGGCCTTTATTCTTGATAGACATCGCCGTGCCGCGAAATATTGAGGCCGCGATAGAAAAAATAGATAATGTCTATCTTTACAACATCGACGACCTGCGAACGATCGCGGATCAAAACCGGGTCTCCAGAGAAAATGAGCTTGAAAAATGTCTCGAACTAGTCCGGCATCAAACCCAGCATTTCATGGATTGGTTTTCCCGCGTTTCATGACCCCACCACTCCTTTCTCACGATCGCGGTGCGATCGGTCCGCATGCGCGGACGAAAGGGGTGGTGGGGTGACCGCAATCCGCATCGGCACGCGCGGCAGCCGCCTGGCGCTCGCGCAGGCCGCTGAAATAAAAAAAAGCCTCGAGCGGCTTAATCCCAAGCGGCGATTCAAGCTCGTGATCATCAAAACGACCGGGGATGAGTTTCAAACCGTGGCGCTCTTTAAAAAAACGAATATCGGTGTATTCACCAAAACGCTTGAGACCAAACTGTTAAAAAAGGAAATAGACCTTGCCGTGCACAGTTTAAAAGACCTCCCGACGGATCTACCCAAAGGGCTGATGCTGGCGGGGTTCCCCAAACGCCTCGACCCAAGCGACGTGTTGATCTCAAAAAAGCGATTTAATTTACGATCACTCCCAAAAGGAGCGGTGGTGGGCACCAGCAGTCCCCGTCGGAAACATCAGCTTCGGCTTCTCCGCCCCGATCTAAACATTCGGGATATTCGCGGGAATCTAGACACGCGTGTGTCCAAAGTCTTGCAAGAAAAAAAATACGACGCGATCCTCGTGGCAAAAGCAGGGCTCCTGCGATTGAAAAAATATTTGCGATACGCCTCTCCGATCTCACCCAAACAATTGCTGCCGGCCGTCGGGCAGGCGGCGCTGGGGATTGAAATTCGGCGCGATGACCAGATGATTTTCAACATGGTCAAGCGATTAAACCACCGTTCGACTGAAAAACAAGTGCTGGCCGAAAGATCTTTCTTAAAAACATTGCATGGCGGCTGCCGGGTGCCCGTCGGCATTTATTCCAAAATTCACGGCGATCGAATTACGCTCCATGGCGCGGTATTTTCCGTGCGAAATGACCGCATCATCAAAGAAACGGCTGTCGGCCCAAAAAACCATTATCAGAAAGTTGCTAAGTCTCTGGCTTATAAGCTGTTACGAAAAGGCGCAAAATCACTTCTGACCGAGGCGAGAAATGAATAAGATAAAAGGCAAGGTCTCGTTGGTGGGCGCAGGCCCGGGTGACCCTGGGCTTTTGACGCTGAAAGCAAAACAGCTGATCCAGGAGGCCGATTTGATTATTTATGACACTCTCGCGAACCCGCAACACCTGCGTCACGCGAAGAATTCCGCGGTCAAACTCTGCGTCGGCAAAGGTTTTCGGCACCGCCTCCTGTCGCAGGAAAAAATCAATCGCTTGATTATCCGTGAAGCTCATAAAGGCAAACACGTTGTCCGTTTGAAGGGAGGAGACCCCTATCTTTTCGGCCGGGGCGCTGAAGAAGCGCTGCATCTTGTGAACCGCAAGATTCCCTTTGAAGTGGTGCCAGGCGTCACCAGCGCCACTGCCTGCGCCGCGTACTCCGGCATTCCGTTGACCCACCGAGAACACAACTCCTCCGTGACCTTTTTGACCGGCCACCGGGCGGATGATAAAAATCTTGATACCATTGACTGGGAAAAAATCGTCGCGTTAAACGGAACGATCGTGATCTACATGGGTTTTTATAACTTGGCCAAGATCGCCGACCGACTCATTGAAAACGGCATGCCGTCGGCAACGCCCGCCGCGGTGATCGAGTGGGGAACACTCCCAAGGCAAAAAACCTGCGCCGCCACACTGGCGACCATCCATCAATCGACGGTACAACAATCATTGAAGGCGCCGGTGATCATCATCATCGGAGACGTCGTGACACTGAGAGAGCGGCTTAACTGGTATGAACGCCTTCCGCTTTTTGGAAAAAAAATCGTCGTGACCCGACCTCAAGAGAAGGCCGTGATTTTCGCCGAAAAATTGTCGGCGCTTGGCGCCGAAGTCTTGGAATTTCCGACAATCGAAATTCAATCGTTATCGAATTTTAAAGAAATGGACCATGCGATTCACAACCTGAAAAACTACGACTGGCTCGTATTCACGAGCGTCCACGGGGTCGAGGCTTTCTTTGATCGTCTACAAAAAACCCATCAAAAAGACGCCCGTTTTCTGTCGCAGCTCAAAATCGCGGTGGTAGGCCCCGAGACAAAAAATTGTTTGCTCCAATACGGGATTTCGCCGGACCTTTTCCCAAAAAGATACGAGACGCTCGCGCTCATCGAGGAATTTAAAAAACGCTTCTTGGGTCTCAAAAATAAAAAAATCCTGCTGGTGCGGGCCCGCATTACCCCGCCCGCGCTTGAAACCGGATTAAAAAAATTAGGCGGCAAGGTGAGCCGCGTTGCCGCTTACGATACAAAATTTCCAAAAGGCCTTACGCCCCCCATGAAAGACGCGCTTAAAAATCAGGAAATAGATTTTGTCACCTTCACCAGCTCTTCCACGGTTGAAAATTTCATTAAAATTCTTGGTTTGAAACAGGCAAAAAAAATGGCGAAAACTACGCGTTTTGCCAGCATCGGGCCGGTGACCTCCAAAACCTTGCGACGCTACGGTCTGAAAGTGGCCTGCGAGGCAAAGGTATTCACGACGGAGGGTCTTGCCGCAGCCATTCAACACGACGCCGCTCAAGGGAAAAAAAAATGAAGTATCCTCAAGTTCGATTAAGACGTCTACGGGAAAATCCCAAGCTCCGTCGTCTCTTGGGGGAGCATCGGCTGCATCTCAAAGATCTCGTACAACCGCTTTTTGTTAAAGAAGGTCTTACGGGCCCTCTCGAAATCTCTTCAATGCCGGGACAATTTCAGTTTTCAGAAAGAACCGTTTTGGAAGAAGCCAAAAAAATTGAGTCCCTCGGGGTGACTTCCGTGATCTTATTCGGGATTCCGGCTAAAAAAGACACAAAAGGCCTTGAAGCATTTTCCAAAAGAGGCGTGATCCAGCGAACCGTCCAACACTTGAAAAAAAAGTGCCCGAATCTTTTGATCATTACGGACGTTTGTTTGTGTGAATACTTAAGCCATGGGCATTGCGGCCATGTTCACCAAGGTAAAATCCTGAATGACCCAACCTTAAAGACCCTGGCGCGGATCGCGTTGTCACACGCGAATGCGGGCGCGGATGTGATCGCACCTTCCGACATGATGGACGGCCGCGTGGCCGCGATCCGCCAAGTCTTGGATAAAAATAATTTCAAGCATCTCCCGATCCTGTCTTACGCCGTGAAGTACGCCTCGAGTCTCTACGCGCCGTTCCGCGAAGCGGCGGAGAGCGCGCCAAGTTTCGGAGACCGGTCCAGCTATCAAATGAATCCCGCTAACGCCAAAGAGGCCCTGCGCGAGGCCCAAACGGATCTGGAGGAAGGAGCCGACCTTCTGCTCGTCAAGCCGGCGTTGGGCTACGGAGACATCCTCCACCAGATCAAAGAACGCTTTAGCTGCCCGACCGGGTGTTTCAGCGTCAGCGGCGAGTATGCCATGATCAAGGCCGCCTCTGCCAGGCGGTGGCTGGATGAAAAAAAGGTCGTGACCGAGACCCATCTATCGATGAAAAGGGCGGGCGCGGATTTTATCGTCACTTACTGGGCGAAAGACCTCGCTCGATGGAAAATTTTTGATCAAAAATAGAAAAATGAAAAAAGTGTGGCGCGAAGCCCGACAACATCTGGCGGGAGGAGTCGATAGCCCCGTCCGCGCGTTTAAAGCGGTGGGAGGCACGCCTGTCTTTATGAGACGGGGCCGGGGACCTTATCTCTACGACGTGAACGGCGGCCGATCCATTGATTTCTGCCTTTCCTGGGGAGCGCTCTTGTTTGGTCATGCGAACGGGCAGACGGTCAAGGCGATCCAACATCAGGCGACTCTCGGAACAAGCTTCGGGACCGCCACCGAATACGAAACCGCTTTGGCCCAAGAAATAAAAAAGGCGTTTCCGGGAATGGAGCGAATTCGCTTCACGAGCTCCGGCACCGAGGCGGTCATGAGCGCGATTCGCCTAGCGCGCGGCGTCACCCATAAAAATCGCATTGTTAAATTCGAAGGCGGTTATCATGGACACGCGGACAGTCTTCTGGTCAAAGCGGGCAGCGGCCTGGCGACGTTTGGGTCGCCAAGCTCTCGCGGCATTCCGCCTTCGCTCGCCGAACTTACCACGGTTCTTGAATACAACAACACCGAAGACGCGCGGCGATTCTTAAGAAAAAGAAGAGACATCGCGTGCGTGATTCTGGAGCCCATCGCGGGAAACATGGGCGTCATTCCCGCGCGTCAGGATTTTCTGCAGGCGATCCGGGAAGAAACGGCTCGGCAAGGCTCTCTTCTCATTTTTGACGAAGTGATCTCCGGATTTCGCGTGGCCTATGGCGGCGCCCAGCATCTATACGGGTTTGAACCGGATCTCACAATTTTAGGCAAGATCATCGGAGGCGGTCTTCCGGTCGGGGCGTTTGGCGGTAAGCGCCGATGGATGGACGCCTTGTCGCCGGACGGCAAGGTTTATCAGGCCGGGACGCTTTCAGGGAATCCCTTGGCGATGGCCGCGGGTTTAAGCGTTCTTAAACGCCTCTCGACAGACTTTTATAAAGCCTTGAACCAAAAAAGCGCCGCGTTTTTTCAAGAGGCCCGGTCCGTCTTAAGAAAACAAGGGGTAGAGGTTACGATCAGCGCGGCGGGATCCATGTTCACGATTTTCTTCAGCAAAAAAGCGCCGTCAAACTTCAAGGAAATCCCCGTTTCACATCACAAAAAATTCAAGACATTTTTTCACAAAATGCTAGAATGTCATGTCTATTTGCCCCCATCGGGTTTTGAAGCTTGCTTTCTTTCAAATGCTCACGGAGAAAAAGAATTGGAAACGACATTAAAAGCGCTTGCGCGCGCGCGAGGCCCGCTGAAACCATGACACTCTTACGGCCAAGTCTAAACGAAATTTACGGCCCGATTGAAAAAGAGCTGGAAGAGTTTGGCGAGGTCTTAAAAAAGCAGCTCGCGTCCCAAGACACGCTGATCCAGGACATTCATCAACATCTTTTAAAAATGACTGGCAAGTTCTTGAGGCCGGCGCTGGTGATCCTGTGTTCAAAATTAGGCCATAAAAATAATTCGGCCGAGGCGATTCGCCTCGCGGCGGCGATCGAGCTCATCCATACCGCGACGCTGGTCCATGACGACATCATCGATGATTCCGAATACCGGCGAAACCAGCCTTCGATCCATTCCAAGTGGGGAAGAGAGATTTCGATCGTCTCGGGCGACTATCTTTATGCCAAAGCGTTTATGCTGCTCGCGGACCTGAAGGACATCTGGGTCAATCAGGCGTTCGCGGCCTGCGCCCATGTCATTTGCGAAGGTGAGATGAAACAGATAGAAAAACGGGCTGATTTTTTCATGGATGAAAAAGAGTACTTAAGGATCATCCATCAAAAAACGGCCTCTCTTTTCCGGGCGGCCTGCATGGGCGGCGCTTATTATTCAGGGCTTGGCAAAGACAAGATAGAAAAGCTCGGTGATTTTGGTTTTCGTCTCGGGATGGCCTTTCAAATCATTGATGATTGCCTGGATCTGGTGAGCGAAACTGAAAATCTGGGCAAACCCGCGGGACTTGACATCCACAAGCACGACGCGACGCTTCCGATCCTTTATCTTTTCCAAAGTCTGGACGAAGCCGAAAAAAGGTCGCTCCTGGAAGAAATAAAAAGAGGGGATCCTTCGCTGCTCGACGTCGTGCGAAAATTGGCGGTTGAGAAAAAATCCATTGAAAAGGCGACGCTCAAAGCCAAAAATTACCTGGGGGAAGCGGTCCAGAATTTGGCCGATTTCAACGGTTCCGTCTATAAAGAAAGTTTATTGCAGCTGGCCGACCACTGCCTGGAACGGGCCAGATAAGACGGTTCTTGTGGTCCAACGCTTGAAAAGCGTATAATTAATCCTTATCTAAAGAAGGGGTGCTTATGTTTGGAATCGGTTTGTCAGAGCTTTTGGTCATTCTGCTGGTTTGTTTATTGCTTTTTGGAGCCAGCCGTCTTTCCGAAATCGGCAAGAGCCTCGGTGAGGGGATCCGGGAGTTTAAAAAGGCGATGAAAGACAGCTTCAAGTCTTAAAACATCGCCACCTGCCTTATGAATCACCCAAGCAAGAATTCCCGTGTCGTCGTGGCCATGTCCGGCGGAGTGGACAGCTCCGTGTGTGCCTTCCTTTTGAAACAAAAAGGATACGATGTGATCGGCGTCACGATCAAGACCTGGTCGAATAACGAATGCAAAGACGAGAAATCGAAGGGCTGCTGTTCGATCCGCGACATTGACGATGCGCGTTCCGTGGCCAGGAAAATCGACATCCCTTATTACGTGATGGATTTATCTTCTGAGTTTAAAGAAAAAGTCATCGATTATTTCGTCGGGGAGTACCTGGTGGGAAGAACGCCCAATCCCTGCATCGAGTGCAACAACCATATCAAATTCGGCCTCTTAACGCAAAAGGCCGCGGAGCTTGAGGCGGATTATGTGGCCACCGGTCACTACGCCAGAAAGGGTTTCTCGGCGGACGAGAACCGTTATTTCATCCGGGAAGGGCTGGATCTTTCCAAGGACCAATCCTACGTGCTGTTTGGCCTCAATCAGGTGCAGCTGGCCAAAATACTTCTGCCAGTCGGCGAGCTAAAAAAAAGCCAGGTCCGTGAAATGGCTCAAAGATTGGGCCTTCGCGTTTTTGATAAACCGGACAGCCAGGAGATTTGTTTCGTCAAAACAAACTACGGTGATTTCGTCAAACAAAGCTCCCCGGAAAAATTGCCCGGCAAAGGCAATCTCGTGAACCGGGAGGGGGAGGTCGTGGGAACGCATGAAGGCAGCCATCTTTTCACGGTCGGCCAGCGAAAAAGAATAAAGATCACGCGGGAGACGCCTTATTTCGTCACTGCCGTGAACGCTCAAAAAAATGAAATCACGATCGGATCCGAAGAAGATCTGTATGCCCAGGAAATGAAAGTCCGACGCGTCAACTGGCAGCTGAGCCCAAAACTCGGAGATATCCAAGTCAAGATTCGGTCCAGGCATTCAAAAACGGAGGCGGAAATCACCCACATTTCCGACGCGGAGACAAGGATCCGGTTTAAAACCCCGCAAAAGGCGGTCACGCCCGGTCAAGCCGCCGTTTTTTACGACGATGATCGAGTTTTGGGTGGGGGATGGATACACGAAACTTAATATTAGGCGGTGTAGCTCAGCCTGGTTAGAGCAAGTGCTTCATAAGCACTGGGTCACTGGTTCAAATCCAGTCACCGCCATGCTTTACCGCTATTCTTTGACATTAGGAAACAAACCAGGTACACTACCTCAATAAATTAAATCTAAGAATGGAGTCTGCTATGAAAAAATTCAGTCTGCTGTTATTGATCCTCTCCGCTTTTATCGCGGTGCCATTGGCCCACACGGAAACCTCTGAGGCTTTGAAGACGGAAGAAGCCGTGGCAGCCCCAGAACCTTCGAGCGAAGCAGTCACAACGACCGAAACCGGAGCCGAATCCGAAGAGGCGGCGGCAAAAGCGGCGGAGTCGAATCAGAATCTTGAATTTGTGTCCGGAGAAGTGACCGCGGTCAATGAGGCTGCCAAAACCCTTAGCGTCAAACTCTACGGCGAAACGGAGAACAGCACGGAAAACAAGACCTTGACCGTTACCGTGGATGACTCTACCGATATCACGGACGGCGAGAAAGACCGGGATCTCAAATCGTTGACAACCGGCACCGAGGTGGACGCGGAGTATGATCCTGCCTCAAACAAGGCGACTTATATTTTCGTTTATTAAAATAACCCAAGCCACCTGTTTTTTGACCCCGCCCTTGCGTGCAAGAGCGGGGTTTTTAAATGCGTAGATAATAATCACCATGCCAGTCCTGAAAACCCTGCTTCATCAGATAGAGTTGGCCAACCGGAAATACCACTTGTTTCACGAATGCGATTCCATCGTCGTGGGCGTTTCCGGCGGACCGGACTCCGTCGCGCTTCTGACATTGTTATCAAAACTAAAAAGGAAATACTCGCTTAAAATCGTCGCGGCGCATCTGAATCACGGCCTATCAAAAAAACAAGCCCACTCGTTTTACGCCCTCGCCAAGGAAAGCGCCGAGGCGTTAAAAGTCCCGTTTTATTCAAAGACGGTCGCGGTTAAACGCCTGGCAAAAAGGGGCAAGCGATCGCTGGAGGAGATGGGGCGCATGGTCCGCTACCAGTTTTTTGAGGAAATCGCGGCGAAAACAAAATGCCGGAAGATCGCGACGGCGCACACGCTGGACGACCAGGCGGAGACCGTTCTCATGAGAATCTTTAGAGGCTCGGGCCTGCGTGGGTTAACCGGTATTCTTTATAAAAGAAAGCAGGGAAGATTTGAGGTGATCCGGCCTCTGCTTTCCGTTGAAAAGGCCGAGCTCACCGCTTTTCTTAAAGAAAACCGTATCCGGTTTTGCAAGGACAAAACGAACGTCGAGACCCTTTTCACAAGAAACCGCGTCCGCCATGGTCTATTGCCAAAAATCGCCAAGGATTTTAACCCGCAAATAAAAAAATCTCTCGCGAACCTCCAGTCGATATGCACGGAAATTCAGGACTATTTACAGTCGATTGCCTCGGAAGAATTGAAAAAAAGCGTGCGACAAACGGCCTCTTCCTCAAAAAAACTCTCCCTCAGCCTCGCCGCTCTTCGGCGTTTGAAGCCCGTCATTTTGCGGGAAACCCTGTTTGCCGCGCTGACGCAGCATTCCGGAAGCCGGAGGCGCCTCACCTACGCCCATATTCAAGGCATCACGGACATCGTGGCATCCAAGAAAACCAATCTGGAGACCCATCTCCCAGGCCCGATGACGGTGAAAAAAACCGCTAAGTCTTTGGATTTCATCGGAGATTGACACGCCGCTAAAAACTGTCTATAATCCAACTAATAGTGGTTGTCCAGACTTAGAGCGACTATAGAAAGGGGTTTTGATTCAATGTCGAAAATAGAGCTTGGGCCAAACGAGCCGCTCGAGAAGGCGCTCCGCCGTTTCAAAAAGAAAATAGAGCGTGAAGGCATCTTGAAAGCGCTCAAAGCCAGAAAGCATTACGAAAAGCCCAGCGAAATCAAACGCCGAAAGGCCCGCAGCAGCAAGAATCGAAGAAATTACTAAGAGGTGACTTATGGGGGACGACCACGAACATTCCTCCGATCCCACGGCGCGTAAGAAAGTGGACGAGTCGTGGAAAGAAGCCATTCACAAAGAAAAAGGCGGGGCGGAAGAAATAGAGGAGCACGAAGAGACCCTTCCCCCGGAGCCTAATTTCCCGTTTTTCATTTCTACGATTGGCATGCAAGCGCTTGCCGCGCTGGGAGAAGCCCCAGATCCGACGAGCGGCGAAAAAAAGATCAACACAGCTCAGGCGCAATACCTGATTGACGTGATTCAAATGCTCTCGGCCAAAACCAAAGGGAACCTGTCAAAAGAAGAAGAATCCATGATGCGCGATCTCCTTTACCAACTGCAGATGAAATTTGTGGAAAAGACCCAAGAAGCCCCATGAACCTCGCGACGATCGCCGCTCTCTGCGCCTTATTCCTGCTTGGCATGGTCGCGGTCCTTTTTCTCGGCGCCAAAAAAATCAAAAACGAATTTCGAACCATGGAGGAGCGGCTTAAAGAAAACGCCGGCCATTTTGTCGAGTCCGCCAATGAACGGTTCATCAACGAGCAGATCAAATCCAAGGCCATGCTTGAGCAAAACAAACAATCCGTCAGCCATCATGTGGAACATCTGAATGAAGAGCTCGCGAAAATCACGACTCTTGTGAAGGATTTTGAGAAAGACCGTATCCACAAGTTCGGTGCGCTTGAGGAAAAGCTTTCGCAGGCTGTTCTTGCGACACAGGGGTTGGAGGAGACGACAAGGCTTTTGACGTCCATTATGGGCAACAACCAGCAAAGAGGCATGATAGGGGAAAGGATGGCCGAAGACATTCTTCGTGTCGCTGGTCTGGAAGAGGGGATCCACTATCTGAAAAATCAGGCGCAGGAAACAAAGTTAACACGCCCTGACTACACCTTCCTTTTGCCGGACCAGCACAAGGTTTATATGGACGTTAAATTCCCCCTGCAAAATTATCTCGAACTCATCAAGGCCGTGGAAAAGACCGATCAGGACCGTTTTTCCAACGAATTCGTCCGTGACGTCAAAAACAGGATACGCGAAATAAAAAAACGGGACTATATCAATCCGGAGGAACAGACCCTCGATTACGTGATTTTATTCATTCCCAGCGAGCAGGTGTTTGGGTTTGTTCACCGACTGGCGCCCGAACTCATGGACGAAGCGCTTGCCCAAAAAATTCTACTGACCTCGCCTTATTCGCTTTATGGTGTGCTGTCCATCATCCGCCAGGCCTACGACAATTTTTATTTCAGGAAATCCACGGGGGAGATCTTGAAATTAATCAATCTGTTCTATGACGACTACGAAAATTTCAAGAAGAGGTTCACGGATCTTGGCGAATCCCTGGACAAGACGAAGGACAAATACCTTGAGATCAGCGACAAAAGTTTCAAGCGGTTGGATTCGAAAATCCAAAAATTAGAGGACTTTCGAAAGGGGCAGGAAAAACCCGCGGTCATCGAGGAGCTCATCCATGGATAAACTTATCGCCAGTTTCCCCAAAAATAAATTCGAGGAAGTGCGCGTACAAATCAAAGAGTTTAAGGGGTATGACCTCTTGGACATCCGTGTCTACGCGTCCGCCAAAGACGGGGCGGATAAAGTTCCGACCGGCAAAGGCCTTTCGATCAACGTGTCCCATTTCTCCGAGCTAAAAAAGGCGCTCCTGGACACCGAGATTGTTCTAAGGGAGAATGACCTTCTAGAATGAGCAGCCTCATTGAAGCGCTGAAGGCGGGCGCAAAAGAATTCGTGCAAAAACAATCCGCGGGACAACGCGCGCCGGAAGAAAAGAAAAAGACGGACTATGAATTAACGCAGGAACAGCTGGCGGATATCTATTTTTCCGGCTCCGAAAAAATAAAAAAATCCGATACGCCGCTCGTGATCAAAGTGATTGAAAAACAAAGGGTCTCTTCCGTCGTCCCGTGGCTCATCACCTCGCTTTCTTTCTTTCTTCTGGCACTGAGCCTCTTGACCACCAAACGAGTGTTCGTCGATATTAAAATCGTTGATGACCAACATCCCTATTTTAACCGCCAGGAAAACGCGCCACCGGCAGCCATCGTAGAAGAAAAAGAGGCCGCGAACATCGCCATGGGAAACAATATTCCGATGCAGGATTTTATGTTCGAAGGGGCCGCCAAGCTCGCCAGCGCCAAAGATAAAACATCCCTAACGCTCGTCAATAGCTCGGTCGCGCCTTTCGCGAGAGCGAACCTGCATTTCAATTCGCCGGTAAATCTGACGGGGTCCAAAATCGTATTTTACGCTAAAGGCAACCACGGCGGTGAAAATCTGGCGCTCGCCGTCAAGGACAAGGGAAACATTCAGGCGTTCGCAAAAAATAAAGCATTTCCTTTTCCGGACGCTTTAACCACGGAGTGGCAGCGGGCGGAGATCCCGCTGGAGGACACGGTCGAGGCGTTTGATCCCAGAAATGTGGTGAACCTGCGTTTTGAGTTTGGGTCAAAAGACACGGCCAACAAAGCGGGAGACACCATTTTTGTGAAAGACCTTCAAATTCTACCGCTTTAAACAAGGGAATCCCGATGCATATTATTGCCATATCCAATCAAAAAGGGGGGTGCGGTAAGACGAGTTCGGCGATCAACATTGCCGCGTCTTTCGCTTCGCTGGGGCACCGGACGCTTTTGATCGATCTGGACCCTCAAGCTCACGCAAGCTTTGGACTAGGCGTCCGTAACGACAAGGAAAAATCGATCTACAACGTTTTAACCGAAACGGAGGGGAAAAAAAGCTTTTTTGAACAGGTCATTGTTCCGATCGACACCAATCTGGACCTCGTACCGTCTCATATTTTACTGAGCACCATTGAACAGGAATTCACCAATAAAGACGAATCGGTGTCGCGACTTTATGATGCGATCAACGATCTTTCATTTCCGTATCAAATGGTTGTGATTGACTGCCCGCCGAGCCTCGGTTTTCTCACGTTCAACGCGCTGCGAGCCGCTCAAACGGTCATCGTCCCCGTCGAACTTGGCTCGTTCTCCCTGATGGGGGTGAACAAATTGCTCAGCATGATCGAGCTGATCCGCGTGAAACTTCAGCACACACCCAGGGTCTTCGCGTTGCCAACAATGGTGGACATGCGGACGCGATTTGCCAAGTATATGATTGAAGAAATCAAAGCCGCTTTTGGCGAACAGGTTCTGAGTAGCCCCGTTCGCCAAACCATCACGGTCAAGGAATCGCAGGCCAAAGGCATGCCGCTAATCCAATACGACCCGAAGTCAAAAGGCGCGATTGATTACCTGATCTTAAGCCAGGAGCTGCTGAATAAGATTTCCCCTGAAAACGAGCACCACCAATTCAGTTTGGAACAGGGCAATCCCCCCACCCCTTCGGACGGCTTGAGAGAATTCATGGTGAAAATCCCCGGAGCCAGAGAGGTGCACCTGGTGGGAGACTTTAACAACTGGCAAATTTCCCAAAATTCGCTGCTTTGGCAAAAAGAAGAGGGTTTATGGCAAAAGCGGATATTTCTGGAGCCCGGCCGATACCGCTACAAATTTGTGATCGACGGAGAATGGACGACGGACCCTTTGAACGACCGGCTGGAACCAAATCCCTATGGCGGCGTCGACTCTGTCTTTGAGATCGGATAAGCTTCATTAGCGAGCGCCGCCGTGCCCAAAAAACCTCCGTTGAATTTGACTTCCAATAAAAAATGGGTGATCTGGTTTGGGGGCGCGGCATTGGCGGGCCTCCTCTTTTTAAATCCCGCGGTGGCATCCGCCAGCCAAAGTCAATCGCAAGGCACCGTTGGCTGGGTCATTGATGGAGACACGTTTCAACTGGATACCGGAGAAAGAATACGATTCATAGGAATTGATACTCCCGAATACCAGCCGTGGAAACACCGGACGGATTTTTACGGCAAAGAGGCGTTTTTATTTACTAAAAGTCTGCTTAAGGATAAGAAGGTCTTATTGGAGAAAGATGTGAGCGAAAAGGATAAATATGGCCGAACGCTCGCGTATGTGTATCTCGAGGATGGAACCTTTGTGAATCGATTACTGGTAGCGGAGGGCTACGCCCGGGCGAGGAATTATCCGCCCGACAGCCATTACCAAAAGACTCTGAAGGAAGCGGAAAAAGCGGCGAAGGGTCTTAAGAAGGGATTATGGGCTTGAAAAAAGGTTGCCTAAAAGGTAAAAATGATTAAAGAGGCAAAGATTGTTTCGGTTGTATCTCTTTTTCCGCTTCCTCAATACGTCGTAGTCCTGGAAGACGTCGAGAAGACGCGCCTGGTCCCTATCTGGATCGGCGTGAACGAAGGGAACGCGATCGCGCTTGAGATGCAGGGCGAGAAATTCCCGCGGCCTCTCACGCATGATTTGATCGTCAACATTGTCGGGGCGTTGAACGCGAAAATAGAAAAGATCGTTGTTAATGATTTAAAAGAAAGCAGCTATTACGCAATCATTTACATCCAAGTGGATGGAAAAACGATCTCGATCGACGCGCGCCCTTCCGATTCGCTGGCCCTCGCGGTGCGGATTCACTGCCCGATTTACATCGATGAAAAGGTATTGCTCAAATGCCCGAAAATAGAGCACCCCATCACGAAGGACGAAATCGATAAATTTAAAGAAGAGCTGAAAACCATGCCTCCGGAAGAATTTTTTAAGAAGCTGAAGGAGGCGCCTCCAGCCGAGGGGCCTGAGGCCAAAAACATAGGGCCTGAGACGTTCGAATTGGGTGAGGCGGAGGAGGGGGACGAGGAAGAGGACGACCCGGAAGAAGACGATGATGAAGAAAAAGATTCATAGGCCGACTCATTGACAATGCAAAATCTCCCTCGGCTAGAGACATTCGACAAAGAATCGGACCACAACCTCCGATTATTTGAGGAGCGTCTGGGCGAACACGCCGCATTCCTCGCGCCGCTGTGCCCTAAACTGGTAGAGCGGTGGACCGAGCTTTATTTGAGCGTTTTCGGGAGAAGCGCATTTTTTTCGACCCAGCGCGTCCAGAAGGTATTCGGGGAGCTTGCGGAGCTCCTGGCGCAATGCTTGAAAGAAAAACGGCTGGATATCTACTTTGAGAACTTAAGAGAAAAAGGATCTGTTTTTTACCGGCTCGGCGTCCCATTTGAAGAGGTCATTGTTTCACTGCATCTTTTCGAAGAAACCTGCCTAGAGCAATTTCTAAACTCGTATCCAAACCGCTCACAGCTCCCGGAGCTCATCTGCGCGATGGAAGAGCTTCATCACGAGGGGCTGACCTATTTGGCCAGCAGCTATTTTGAAACGATGAAAAAGGAAATGCAGAAGCTGACGAACAGCCTGTTCGAAGAAAACAAAGGGCTGGAAACCGAGCTGGCCCAGGTCAAAGACGCATTTTTCAGCCACACCCGCAAAGAGCTCACCTCGATGCAGCTGATGCTCAGCGGCATCAATCACAAACTCAGAAACCGCGTCTATCAGCTAACCCGCATTCAAAAAATGTCGGACGCGCTTGAGAATGAGCTTCATATCCCCAAACTCTTGAAAACCGCCGCGGGGCAATTTCTCGCGATCTGCCCTCCGAATTCGGATGTCTATTTTGGGTTCTTCGATGAGGACAGAAGAAAAGTGAATCTTTATAATCAAACGTTCGAACCATCCACCGAATGTGACATTGTCAAAACGTTTTATTTCTCAGAGCTTTCCAACGCATTTCAAGAAGCGTTATATGAGGAGTCCAAAAGAACGGCCCACTTCCAAGGGGGCCGGGAAATACCGAAGGTGTTGATGGATCTGGTCGCCTTAAGAAATCACGGCGAATTTCTTCTGGTGCCGCTTCGCAAATACCGGGATGTGATCGGGTTCATTTTTTTGAGCACCCAAGCGGACCAATTTTTTTCCAAGAACAATCACAAGTTCTTCCAACGTCTGGGCCAGGTCGTCTCCAAGGCCGTGACGAGCGCCGCGTTATTCACCAAGTCAAAAAAACAAGAGGAGTTCGCGTCATGGCTGAACGAGCTGAACCAGGGCTTCCGTGAACACCGCTCCGTCGAGACGCTGCTCGATTTTTGTCTTGGCTCTCTGATCGATCTCATGGGCGCGGAGCGGTCTTCGTTAATGCGCTTTGACGACGGGAAAAAGGAGTTAAGAGTTTGCGCGGCGAAGGGCTATCGAGTTTACCCGATCACGGGAATGCCAATCAAATGGGGGGAAGGGATCGCCGGTCTGGCCCTCAAAGATTCCAAAGTCATCTCCATCACCAAGATGCGGGCGCCTGACAAAACGAATCTGTTCGCGCGGCTTTTGGGGCGTGAAGAAGACAGGGAGCTTCGGGTGAAATCACTTCTGTGTCTGCCTCTTTTCCAACTCGAAAAACCACTCGGCGTGATCAACATCTCCACGATTAATTTTCACAAGAATTTTGATCAAGCCGACATCAAGTTGGCTCACGAGGTCGCCAACCGAATCGCCGGCATCCTCCAAGACTTGAACGATTGATCGCTTCGCTTCGCGGAAACCATGAATAAAAAATACATCTTAAAAAGCTCCCTGGATTCTCACCCGCTGACCGTGGACTACAAAAATGAGCTCAATCCTTCTCAATACGCGGTCGTCACCGGCGCCGAGGGGCCGTGCCTGGTGTTGGCGGGCGCCGGCAGCGGTAAAACACGCACGCTGATCTACCGCGTCTCTTATCTGATCGAGAAAGGGGTTCGGCCGGAGGAGATCCTGCTGGTCACGTTCACCAATAAGGCGGCTCAGGAAATGCGCAATCGCGTGGAGGTGTTGCTGCAGACTAAGGCCAAAGGTCTCTGGTGCGGCACCTTTCATCACATCGGAAACCGCGTGCTGCGCCTATACGCAAAGGCGACTGGCCTGAACGAGGACTTTGGCATCCTGGACGACGAAGACAGCCGTGACCTCGTAAAGGCCTGCATGAAATCCCTCAATCTCAAAGCGACGCAGGCGCGGTTCCCAAAACCGGGCGTTGTCCAATCTATCTTAAGCTTCGCGGTCAACGCGAAAAAAAGTATTTCCGAAGTCGTGATGAGCCGCACCCCTTATTTTTCGGCGTTCATCCACGATTTTGAAAAAATAAAAGCGCTGTACGCCGAAAAGAAAAAAAAGACCCATAATTTGGATTATGACGACCTATTGGCGCAATGGATCGAACTGCTCCAAAAATCCAGCCAGGTCCATGAACGCCTCACACGACAGTTTCGTTACTGCCTGGTGGATGAATATCAGGACACCAACCGGCTGCAGCACGAGCTGATCCGGATTTTGTCCGGCCTGCATAAAAACATCCTCGTCGTGGGCGACGACGCCCAATCGATTTATTCGTTCCGCGCGGCGGAGATCAAAAACATTCTCGCGTTCCCGGAAGAATACGAAAACACAAAAATATTCAAGCTGGAGACCAATTACCGCTCGACGCGTTCGATCCTGGACCTCGCGAACGAGAGTATCAAAAACAACATTCATCAATTTCCGAAAACATTGAAAAGCGTGCACGGCCCGGGGAGCGCTCCTCAGTTTTTAAAGGTGCGCGATTCGCGCCAACAGGCGCGCTTTGTGATCCAAAGAATCGCGGAGCTTCAGGAAGCGGGGGTGGAACTTTCCCAAATCGCCGTGCTCTTTCGCGCGCATTATCAGGCGGCCGAGCTTGAAATGGAACTGGTCAAACACGGGCTTTCCTACGTCGTCCGCGGCGGCATCCGGTTTTTTGAACAGGCGCATATCAAAGACGCCTTGGCCTTCTTAAGGATCCTGCTCAACCCGATGGATGAAATCGCGTGGACAAGGGCGTTAACCCTGCAAACAGGCATTGGGCTCGGTTACGCCGAAAAAATATTTGCTTTGGTTGAAAAGGAGAATGGCGACCTTAAGAAAGTCGTCGCGCCTGATTTTGGGGAGGAGCTGCCGCTAAAAATCAGGCAGGGGTTTGCGTCGTTCAAAAAGACCTTAAAAAATCTAATCAAAGAAAACCTGAAAGACCACCCGGACATTCTGCTCGAGGGAGTGCTTGAAAATGGCTACAATAAACACGTGTTGATGAATTTTGAAAACGCCGAAGACCGGCTCGAGGACTTGAAGGAGCTGGTTAATTTTGCCCATACCTACAAGAAGCTGAAAGATTTCCTGGCGGACGTGACGCTCCGGGAGGGATTCAAAGGCGAATCGATTTTAGATCATGGCGGCGAGGCAGAGTCCCAGGACCAGCTTGTTTTATCCACGATCCATCAAGCCAAAGGCCTGGAGTGGCGAGTCGTCTTCGTGATCAGCTTGTCCGAGGGCCAGTTTCCGCACGCCAAATCCCTGAAAAATGAAGAGGAGCTTGAGGAGGAACGTCGTTTGTTCTACGTCGCATCCACGCGCGCGAAAGAGGAACTCGTCCTCATTCACCCTATGACGCGCTACGACTATAACGCGGGCACCGTGATTAACCGGCCTTCCGTTTTCATCACGGAGCTCGGGTCGCGCGTGTATGACGAGGTCGAGGTCGAGGAAGGCCGGGAAGAGGAGACGATCTACCTTGATTAAAAAACAGGAAAACGCTTCATGAAAAAATCGGCGCTTTTGACCGTTTTTCTCGTCGTCTTGGTGGATCTCATGGGTTTTGGAATCGTGCTGCCCCTGATCCCTTTTTATGCCGCAAAGTTCAACGCCTCCGCCATTTCTATCGGATTGCTTTACAGCATCTATTCCCTGGCGCAGCTGGTATTTTCGCCTTTATGGGGAAGTTTCTCGGATCGGATCGGGAGGCGGCCGATCATGTTGATGAGCACCTTCGGGGCGGTGCTGGCCTACCTTTTATTCGCCTTCTCAAACTCGTTGCCCTTGCTTTTTTTATCACGGCTCATCGCGGGCATCATGGGAGGAAATATTTCAACCGCGCAGGCCTATGTGGCCGATGTCACCCCTCCAGAAGAAAGAGCCAAGGGAATGGGCTTGATCGGAGCGGCCTTCGGCATTGGGTTCACAGTGGGTCCCGCGATCGCGACGCTTCTCATTCATCATCAATTCCACGAATGGCTGGACCATCTTGGATTTTCTCATCTCTCGAGTCTTTTCGCTCAAAACAAATACGCCCTTCCCGGGCTTTTCGCGGCATTCCTATCTTTCTCAAGCTTTTTATTGGTCTTGTTTCAGCTGCCTGAGACCGTCAAAAAAAAATCTGAAAACGATCCCTCAAAAATCGTCAAAGTCAGTCTTTTCAGCAAGCGCTTCTGGCAGACATTGACGCGGGAAAATCAGTCCTCAAAACATCACCTGATTTCCATCCTGATGTTGAGTGTTTTCTTACTTTCATTCGCCCAATCAAGTCTCTACAGCGCGTTTCCTCTTTTTTGCAAAACGATCCTGTTGTTATCCCCGGAAAAAGTGGGAATGCAATTTGCTACGATGGGTCTGATTGCCGTTTTCATCCAAGGGGGGCTGATCCGGCCCCTTGAAAAAAAATTTGGGGAAAGGCCGCTCTTTCTGGCGGGCAATATGATCATGATCACGGGATTAGCGCTCATTCCATTTGCGAGTTCCGAGAAAATGCTGACGGTTTTTTTAAGTCTAATGGCGATTGGAGGGAGCTTGAACGGTCCAACGCTGAACAGTCTTATTTCAAAAGAGGCGGACCCCGCGCAAATCGGCGCGACGATGGGAACTTCTCAAGGGTTGTCCGCGCTCGGACGCGTGGTCGGCCCGACCTGGGGGGGAGCGCTTTTCAGCGCCTCGTTTCGTTCGCCGTTTATTGCGACGGCGCTGATCGCCTCTCTAACGGTTTATTTTGGTTGGAAGCTACAAGAACAAAAATAAGCTCAAAGCATTGACAGCCTGTGCCAGTTCTGCGATAATTTTATGATGCCGATCGCCAAACCCAATTCCGGAAGAAAATTATTTTTTGGACTGTTTATTTTCCCGCTTCTGATCGCGATCGGAATGGCCGTTCTTCTTTGCTCGGTGGTCCTCCTGACCCATGAACAGGAAACGCCCGAGTCGCTGATCACCGCAATCAAAACCGGCTCCCCCAGCAAGCGCTGGCAAAAAGCCTTTGAATTATCCAACGAATTAAATCGAAAAGACGCCAAAGGCATTCGCAATCTCGCGACGATGAGAGAGGTCATTCATATCCTGCAAGACCCTTCGCACTACGACGCCAAGACAAGGGGCTATATGGCCATCGCGCTGGCCCATTTTGATGAACCCGAGGCGGCGCAGGCCCTCAAAAAATCCCTTCAAAATAAAGAAGAGGGGGAAGAGGTTAAATTATACGATCTTTGGTCGCTGGGGGTGTTGAAAAATACCGACACGCTGCCTGAGATTGTTCCGTTTCTAAAGAGCGAGAACGCCGACCTTCGCAAAATGGCTGTTTATGTGATGGGCGCGATCGGCAATCCAAGCGCGATTCCATCCCTTCGGCCGTTGTTAAACGACGCCGTGGAGGATATCCGGTGGAACACCGCGCTCAGTCTGGCGCGTCTCGGAAATGATTCCGGGTTTGAAATACTGTTAAAAATGCTGGACCGCCAATCGCTGATTTTAAATGGTGCTTTAAGCGAATCCGAAATAGAAATGATCATGATCAACGCGACCAAAGGACTCGCGCTGATCAAACGTTCCGAATCGCTTGAAACGCTCGAAAAAATTTCTCGTGAAGATAAAAATCTGAAAGTCCGGCAGGCGGCTATAGAAGCCATTCACTATCAAAAGGAGGCGCTGCGGGTATGACCGAGCCGCCACAGATCCCAAAACCCGCCGCGCCGCTGGCGCCGGTCGCCAATACCTCGATGGACCGCCGGCGATTTCTCTCTTGGATGGGTTTGGCGTGGATCAGCTTTGCGGCCGCTACGGGTGGCGCCTTATCGATCGTGCTCCGGTATCTCTTTCCCAACGTCGTATTCGAACCGCCCACCACCTTCAAGGCCGGGGTCCCCAGTGACTACGAAATCGGGGTTGTGGATGAGCGTTGGAAAGAAAAATTTGGGGTATGGATGATTAAAACCGCCGAAGGGATGTACGCGCTATCGACGATTTGCACCCATTTGGGATGCACGCCCAATTGGTTATCGGTGGAAAATAAATTTAAATGTCCCTGCCATGGCAGCGGTTTTTATAAAACGGGCATTAATTTTGAAGGTCCCGCGCCTCGGCCCTTAGAGCGATACCGTATTAGCCTCGCCGAAGACGGGCAGATCTTGATCGATAAAAGTAAAAAATTCCAACAAGAAAAAGGGGAGTGGAACAATCCCGAATCGTTTTTACCGTTGTAACTCATTAAGGAGGCATACGTTATGGCCGAGCCGCAAAACAAGCCAAAGTTTAATCTAGGAAAATTCATCGCCGAATCCCAGCTTTATAAATCCATGTTCCGACATGGGTATTCGACCTCGGAGCGTGACCGCGCGCTGTCGGTCATGACCAATGTCTTTTTTCATCTTCACCCGGTCAAGGTGAGAAAATCGGGCGCGCGCTTCGGGTTCACGTGGTGCGCCGGCGGTTTATCCTTTTTTGTCTTCCTAACGCTGGTGGTCAGCGGGATTCTTCTGATGTTCTATTACCGTCCCACCGTTGAATACGCCTACAACGATATCATGGCGCTGCGGGAACATGTGCCGTTTGGGATCATGCGAGAACTTCACCGCTGGGGCGCCCACGCAATGATCATCACCGTGTGGCTCCACATGTTCAGGGTATTCATGACGGGCTCTTACAAACCACCCCGCGAGTTTAATTGGGTGGTTGGGGTGATTCTGCTTGTTCTGACAATGCTCTTAAGCTTCACCGGCTATCTTTTGCCTTGGGATCAACTGGCCATGTGGGCGATCACGGTGGGAAGCAACATGGCGCGGGCAACACCGTTTCTGGGGCACGAAGGCCCGGGTGCGGCTCTGTTGTCCATCGGGGACATTCAGCTGGTCACCGCCGGCAGTGACGTACGCTTCGCGCTTCTAGGCGGACGGTTTGTGGGCGCGAACGCGCTCTTGCGCTTTTATATTCTGCATTGTGTCGCGATTCCCACGGTGGTTGTCATTCTCATGTCCGTTCATTTCTGGAGAATTAGAAAGGATGGGGGGATCAGCGGCCCTTTATAACTAAAAATATGCTGGAAACTTTCAAACAATTCATAAACTCCCTCTCGTCGCCGGTGATTATTTTCACTTCCGCGATCGCAGTCTTTGTTCTTTTTGTTTCCTTCCCAAGACAGGTAACTTCCAAAGGAGTCGGCTTGGCGATCTTGGCGGTGGTGTTGGGATTTTTTGGGATCGGTCTGACCGATTCCCATTTTAGAAATATTGTGAGCACCCCCGACAACGTTCCGATCGTCGGCATGATATTCATTTTTGGCTACTTCACCTGGTACGCCATGAGAAAAGCGGTGAACAATGACCGACGCATCGAAAAAGGGGAGCCCGCGGTTGAGCAGCTTGAGACCAATGAGAAGGTCCTTGTTTTTCCGTACCTCATTTTTATCGAGTTTGTCGTGGCGCTCGCTTACGCCGTGATGCTTGTCTTGTGGTCGATCTTCTTGAAAGCGCCGCTGGAACAGCCGGCCAATCCGACCGTTTCGCCGAACCCCAGCAAAGCGCCCTGGTACTTCCTGGGACTTCAAGAGATGCTGGTTTATTTTGATCCGTGGATCGCCGGGGTTTTATTACCCACCTTTATTATTTTAGGGCTCTGCGCAATTCCTTATATTGACCGCGACCCAAGCACCTCCGGCTTCTATTCTTTCAAAAATCGCCGTGCCGTGATCACGATCTATCTTTTTGGTTTCTGGATTCTTTGGATATTGTTGATCATCACGGGCACTTTTTTAAGAGGCCCCAATTGGAATTTCTTCGGCCCGTTCGAGGCGTGGGACGTTCACAAAGTCGTGCCCCTCTTGAACGTGAATCTATCCGAGCTCATCTTTATCAAATGGCTGGGGTGGGGTCTGCCCAAACAATGGTTTATCCGCGAAGCGCCGGGGATCCTTTTGATCGCGTTTTATTTTGCCATTCCCCCGATAATCTTGGCGCGCACGGCTCTTAAAAATACTCTTAAAAAATTGGAGCTCACCCGTTTCACGCTTCTCATGATCTTGCTTTTGGTCATGGTCGCGCTGCCGATCAAGATGTATTTACGCTGGGCTTTTAATTTAAAATACCTCGTTGCGATCCCCGAGTTTTTCTTCAACATTTAACCCATGGCCAAGCCCTCGCCCACGCTGTATAGCATCGCCAAAACCTTTATGTGGTTTGCGATTGTCAGCCTTCTTTTAACCGCGTCACTGATCGGAATCGTGTGGCTGGATCATTCGCGGGAGTGGAAAACCTGGCAGAAGAAGTTTATCCGATTAAAGGTAGAGATGACTAAAGATGAGCTTCAAAAAGCCGATGCGAAGATAGACCGCCAAACACTTGGAGAGCTGGAAAAACAGTCCCAAGAGGCGGGCGGTGCATTTAAAGCCCATCAGAAAGAGGTTGAGGCGCTCGAAAAAGAAATTCGGTCTCTCGACATCAAGATCGTGAAAGCAAAAAACCGCACCCAAAACTTCAAACAATACCAGGATTCGAACCGTTATTTCTTTGAGGAATATCGAAAAAGTAAGGATGGCCGCGCCGAGGAGTACGCCAAAAAAATGAAAGCTCTTGAACCCGAGCTCGAAAAATCAAAACGAGAACTTGAGGCGCTTGAAAAAACGAGAGAGGAGAAGGCCGCCCAGACGGCTTCGTATCAAGAGAAAGAAAAGGCGTTAAAAAAAGAAATCGCCAGTAGGCTGGACGAGAAAAAGCAGGTGGAGCGCCGGCTTGAAAAAATAAAACCGACGGTCGCCAAGGAAATCTTGAATGCTCCGATGATCGACTTCATCGCCCCTTCTTTACGCATTCAGCAGATCGTTTTGGAGGATCTCTACGACGATTATCATTTCGCCAAAGCGCAGAAAGTGGACCGTTGCACGACCTGTCACCTCGGGATCGATCAAAAGGGCTTTGAGAACGCCCCGCAACCGTTTAAAACGCATCCGAACCTCGATTTATTTTTAGGCCCCCATTCGCCGCACTCGGCCGAAAAATTCGGCTGCACGGTATGCCACGGAGGAAGCGGCCAGTCGGTCAGCTTCAACGACTCGGCCCATACGCCGCGGAATGAGGCGCAGCAAAAAACGTGGGAGAAAAAATACCACTGGAAAGAGGCGGATGGCTGGGACGACAAGATGCTACCAATGAACCACATTCAGGCGGCTTGCGTCAAATGTCACGCCGGCGTCGTCGAAATCCCGCAGGCTCCTCAACTCAACCAGGGACGCAAACTTGCCGAGGCGCACGGATGCTTTTCTTGCCACAAGGTTCAGGGGTTTGAAAACCTCTGGAAGGTGGGCCCCGATCTCGAACATGTCCATAGCAAACTCGACCGTGACTGGATCGTTCGATGGCTTGAGGACCCGAAGGCCTTCCGTCCTTCGACGAAGATGCCGCAGATCTTTAACCTTTCAAACACGTCTTCTCCCGAGGATCTGGATAAAAATAACGCGGCCATTCAAGGCATTGCCGCGTACCTGCTAAAAAATTCAGAACCTGTCGCGCTATCCAAACCCTCTGCGAAAAGCAGTGCGGAGAACGGAGAAAAACTTGTCAAAACACTCGGATGTCTGGGTTGCCACAATGCCGCCGGCGTCGTCGTCAACAACTTCGGCCCGGAGCTCTCCAATTTAGGAAGCAAGGTGACGCCGGAGTGGCTGTATTCATGGCTCAAAGACCCGAAACACTACTCCAAAGAAACCCGCATGCCCAATTTACGCTTAAGCAACCAGGAGGCGGCGGATATCACGGCTTATCTTTTATCTCAAAAAAATACTTCCTTTGACAGCCAGCCCGTGCCACCGGCAAAACCTGAGGTGGTAGACGAAATGGCGCTTGGCCTTCTTCAAGGAACCCTGCGCCGCTCCGAAGCCGAAGAAGCGCTTTCTAAAATGAGTCCGGAAGAAAGGTTGGAGTTTCTCGGCAAGAAAAGCATCGGCTTTCAAGGATGCTACTCATGCCATGCGATCAAAGGTTTTGAGGACACAAAATCGATCGGGACAGAGCTCTCCCATGAGGGCATGAAAGACATTCATCAGTTTGATTTCGGCCTGATCGACATGGATCACACACGCGAGGCCTGGATCGTTCAAAAATTAAAAGAGCCGCGCATTTTTGACCGTGGAAAGGTAAAAACCTACCATGAGAAGCTTCGAATGCCGCAGTTCAATTTCACCGATGAGGAGATCGACGCGCTGACGACTTTTCTCCTCAGCCTAAGACAAGAACCGATTCCGCTTCAAATGCAACGGCGGCTTGATCTGAAAGAAGAGACGATTGAGAAGGGAAGATGGCTCGTTTCCAAATTCAACTGTAACGGCTGCCATACGCTGGATGGCAAAGAGGGCGGGCTATGGCAATGGACGGAGGATAAGGGGAATGCGCCGCCGATTCTCGATGGGGAGGGCGCAAAAGTCCAGGAAGCGTGGCTTCACGGTTTCTTAAAAGAACCGGCGGCGATACGGCCCTGGCTAACCTATCGAATGCCTACCTTTGGCTTCAGTGAAGAAGAGCTCACGACGCTCGTCGCGTATTTTGACCATCTTTCAGGCCAAGAGACGTCGTACCTCGGATTCGAATCGTCTTCAACGACTCCCGAAAAACTCGACGCCGGGAAACAGCTCTTCGATAAACTGCAATGCGCCAAATGTCACCAGGTCAGTCAGGAAAGCGCAGCCATGGGGACTTCTTTCCTCGCGCCCGATCTCGGGCTTACGAAAAAACGGCTTAAATCCGATTGGGTTGAAAAATGGATCGCCGATCCTCAGGTCTTGCAATCCGGCACGATGATGCCCACCTTTTTTTCAGAGGGTCAATCACCGATCCCCGACGTTCTGAACGGGGATGCCAAAACCCAGATAGAGGCCATTCGCGATTATCTCTATGTCTATGAGACCTCGGGAGGTAGCCCAAAAAAGTCCTAGCGCCAAGAATTCGGTTGCAAAATAGCTCGGCCTTGTATAAAATAGATTTTAATCAATTTCATTCCCGCTCAACTTTCACGGTCACTGGCTTTTATAGGATTCAAAAATAGGAGAGAGCTTGATGAAAAATAAAAGACTTTTTTTATCCCAAAATCTGGGTTTATTGCTATGGGTTTTAACGTTCGTGTTCGGATTCACGGGGGTTTCCGATGCCGCTACGATTGCCGGCAAGATTCTATTCGAAGGAGCCGCGCCGGCGCCTGAAACAATCAAAATGGGCGCGGATCCAAAATGCCAACTAGCTCATCCGAACGGCCTAGCCAGTGACGATGTGGTCGTCAATTCAAACGGCACGCTAAAAAACGTATTTATTTACGTGAAGGACGGATTGGCCGGAAAAACTTTTGACGCACCAAAAGAGGCGGTGGTCTTTGACCAGAAAGGATGCCAATACAGCCCCAAAATATTTGGAATCCAGGTCGGCCAGCCGCTCGAGATCTTGAATAGCGACGACACGCTTCACAATGTCCATTCGTTATCGGCCAATAGCCAGCAATTCAACCTCGGGATGCCAATCAAAGGCATGAAATTGAAAAAAACCTTTACGAAACCCGAGGTCATGGTGAAGATTAAATGCGAAGTCCACCCCTGGATGCACGCCTACGCCGGCGTGCTGGACCATCCTTTTTACAGCGTGTCAGCGGACGATGGAACCTTCGCCCTCAAGAATCTCCCGCCGGGAAATTACGTGATCGAGGCCTGGCATGAGAAATACGGCGCCCAGACGCAGAATGTCATTGTCGGTTCTGACGCAGACACAAAAGACATCCAATTTCAATATAAGGGCTAGGGGTGAGCTCCGGACTGCACCGATACTCACAGTTCGTGATGGTTTCCACGTTTCTTTTGATTGTGGCGGGCGGCCTCGTCACAAGCACCGGTTCCGGCCTTTCGGTACCCGACTGGCCGCTCTCGTATGGGCAGATGTTTCCGCCGATGATCGGGGGCATTCGTTTTGAGCACACCCACCGCCTGATCGCTGGTTTTGTCGGATGCCTCACCTTAATCCTGGCCATTAGTCTTTATTTAGAAGAAAAAAGAATTTGGGTTAAATGGCTGGGCCTGACGGCTCTTCTGGCCGTTGTCGCCCAAGCCGTCTTAGGCGGTTTGACCGTCATTTATCTCCTCCCAACCACCATTTCAATCCTTCACGCGTGTCTCGCCCAAACCTTCTTTTCGCTCTTAGCGGCGTTATGCCTCTTCACCTCACAGGAATGGAAAAATGACGCTGTTTATCCCTGTCAAAATGCCTCTTCGATCCAACGCTTGTTTGTCACCACCACGATCTTCATTTATTTACAGCTCATTGCCGGCGCGATCGTACGCCACACGAAAGGGGGAGGACTTTACTATCATCTGACACTGGCGGCCCTGATTGCCATGCACCTTATTTTTATTCTGGTGAAGATCGCCAAAGAAAATAAAATCAGAGATAAATTTCTTACGCCCGTGATTTTTTTGTTAAGTCTTCTCATATTGCAGATTCTACTAGGGGCCGGGGTCTTTGTGTTGCCCTTAAGCCGGATCCTCGTCACAACGGCCCATCAAGTCAACGGGGCGCTCATTTTAGCGAGCGCGGTGGTCTTGTCCCTTCGCTCGTTCCGATCTTTAAGAACCGAAATCCCGAGGGCTTCACTCTGATGTGGCGAGATTATCTAATGCTGACAAAACCAAGATTGACGCTCATGGCGCTGGCCACGGTTTTTTCCAGTTTCTACGTCGGGACTGCCGGTCGTTTGAATTGGCCGCTGCTTGCCCACACGCTTCTAGGCTCGGCGCTGATCGGGGGAGGAGCCAACGCACTGAATCAATACCTCGAAAGAGACGTTGATTCCAAGATGAGACGCACGGAAAAACGGCCTCTTCCCAGTAAAAAAATAGACCCGGCGCGGGCGCTCATTTTCGGCGTGTCGTTGTCATCCGTCGGATTTTTTTATCTCTGGCGCTTTGCGAACCCGTTGGCGGGCCTGATCGGTCTCCTGACGCTTGGTTCCTATATTTTCCTTTATACGCCGCTAAAGCGCAAGACGGTCATGAACACTTATGTCGGCGCGATTCCGGGCGCACTGCCTTGCCTCTTAGGATGGGCGGCCGCCCGCGGCCATTTGAATCGAGACGCCTGGGCGCTTTTTCTCATTCTGTTCACTTGGCAATTGCCTCATTTCCTGGCGATCGCGTGGATCTACCGCGAAGATTACAAACAAGGGGGCATGAGAATGTTCGCAGGGCTCGACGCCGACGGAAAGAAGACGGGGGTTCAGATGGTTTTTTATTCGCTGACCCTGTTCCTCGTCAGTTTTGTCCCGACCCTGATCGGGATGATGGGGCTGCTTTATCTCACCGCCGCGATCTTTTCAGGTCTATTTTTTGTCAGCTTCGCGTGTTACCTCGCGACCCATCGGTTTATCTACGCAAAAGAATTTGTCACGGCCTCCATTCTCTATCTCAGCGTGATTAATATTTTCATGTTTTTGGATAAAATTTAAAATGAAAAACTCTCAATCCACGGTGGGATGGTGGCTGGGATGGATTCTACTCACCATCGCCTCCTTCTTCGCGTCCTGTTATTTTTGGACAAAATTCATCGCGACCCATGTTGGTAGCATGCAAGAGCCCGGAGTACCGATCCTTTGGGTGGCCGCGGTCTTTGGGACCTGGATGACGTTGCTCGTGCCGCTCATCATCGTGATGTACGCCAAGGTGGATAAAGCCTACGAAGACGCCCGAATAACCCGCGAAACGGCAGCGTTTGAAAAAATAGAAAAATCTCTCCCGTTCAAAAGCATTCTGATTGAAGACTCCGAACGTATTTTAAGCAAACCTCTTTCCCAAAAATTAAAAAAAATACCCGAGACGATCAAACACGGACATCTTATGACGGCGGTGCTGCGGGACGGGAGAAAGATCGAAAACGTCTTCATACGGGACAAAAAAGACGTGCTCGGAGTTTACGGCGTCGATTCTCTGCCTTTCAAAATCAGCGACATTGTGGATCTTGAAACGACGGATGCGGACTGTTTGCCGGATTTCAAAGCCGAAAACTGGCTGCGTCTTGATGGGGCAGGGGAGCCGCAATGAGTACTTTGAAAGAAATCTCAGAGGCGCGCGCCCTAAAACCGCCACGAAAAAAGGCCCCTCCGAAATTGGCAGTCATCGTTCAAAGCGGCTGTACGGGCTGCGAGGCGTGTATAGTCTTTTGCCCGGTGGATTGCATTGAAATCGTGCCCGGCGTCGAACACGCCCAATTCCAACAAGTGGTAGAGGTGGACTATTCACGCTGCATCGGCTGCTCACTCTGCGCGAAGTACTGTCCGTGGGAGACCATTGAAATGCTGCCCTATGAAAAGGCCTTGGAAGAGGCGCCGGCGCTGACCTTGAAGAGCGTCTGTGGCCAGAAAACGGCGGTTGGTTCTTAACGGCTTCTCAAACGTTCCTCAATAAAATCCGCGACGTTTCGTTCCACGTGAACCTTGTTTAAATAATTAATTTCAGGAATGCCAGCGGGGCTTGTGACATTCACTTCCGTCAAGTAGCGACCTATCACATCAATCCCCACGAAGAAAAGACCGTAGGACAAAAGCGGCGGGATCATTTTCTCGACCAATCTTCTGTCCCAGGAACTCACGGAGGCGCCTCGCATCGTGCCGCCGACGCTCAAATTAGCCCTAAAATCGCCGCGGGGAGGCTTTCGGACAAAGGCGCCTAAAATAGCTCCGTTTAAAATGACGATTCGCTTATCCCCATATTGACGCGCCGGAACAAAGCGCTGGATCATGATCCTTCGCTTTTCATGTTCGGTGACGGTCTCTAAGAGCGACGGGAGATTCTCGTCGTTAAATGAGGTGGCGAATATCCCCAGCCCTCCTTTTTGGTGAAGCGGCTTGACCACCACTTTTTTTCGCAGTGACTTAATAAAGGACCTGGCCGAAGCAATGCTCTCGGTCACGAGCGTCTCGGGGGCGTATTTCGCGAACAAGAGCGCGAATAATTTTTCGTTCGCCATCGCAACGCCGGCCGGGTCATTCAATACAAAAACTTGATGCTTGATGGTTTCCAAAAGCTGCAAGGCATAAAGATACTGCGTGTCGAACGGCGGCTCTTTTCTGATAAAAATGCAGTCAAGGCCGGTCAAAGAAGCGGGGTCTTGGCGCTTCACGGAAGGCAGATAGCCATTTTTCAAATCCAGTTTCGCGGGGGTCAAACGCGCGCGGGGCGACCCTTTGGACCATTCCAGATCATGGCTCTCAAAATAAAACACCTCGTGGCCCCGTTTTTTGAGTTCATGCATGATCCAGAAAGAAGAGTCTTCCTGAATTTTGACCGAGGTGGTGGGATAAAGTAAAAACGCGATTTTCATGATTGGTTGATTTCTTGCGTCCTAATCACATTTATTATAGCATAATCTCATAACCCAAAAGGATTATTCAGGCCATGGCCACCCAAATCGGCGGCGCGATCCTGGATCGCGAACGCCTGAAACAATACTTTCTCGACGGCTGTAAAGATGAGACGGACCTTCATGTCGGCGTTGAATGGGAAAAGATAGGCGTTTATCGTGATAGTGCCGAAGGCATCCGGTATTCCGGCCCGAACGGCGTGGAGTCAATTTTCAAAGCGCTGATGGAAAAATTTGAGTGGCAAGGTATTTTTTCAGGCCCCCATGTGGTCGCGCTTAAAAAAGGCGAGTCATCGATTACGCTGGAGCCGGGAGGCCAAATCGAATTGAGCGGCCGCAAGGCCGCACTTTTAAGAGAAAACGCCGAGGAGCTCCACGACCACCTTAGCGAAATTAAGGAAGTATCTGAGCCGCTGGGTGTGGCATGGCTTGGCATCGGCCTACAGCCGGTGAGCGCGGTCGAGGCGATTGAATGGGTCCCCAAGGAGCGCTATGCAATCATGCGCGAAAGTCTAAAGACAAAAGGCCCGCTGACCTACAGCATGATGAAACAAACGGCTTCTATCCAGATTTCACTGGATTATACGAGCGAAGACGACGCGATTGAAAAATTACGCCTTGCGATGGGCCTTTCACCGGTTCTATCGGCACTATTTGCCAATTCCCCGTTATCGCGAGGAGAGCTGAACGGGTTTTATTCCAAGCGTGCTTATGTGTGGTCTCATACCGATCCCGAAAGAACCGGGGTTATTTATAAAGTTTTTGATCCCTCATTTCGTCTCGACGATTACGTGGAATACGCGCTCAATGTGCCGATGCTTTTCATCCTTCGAGAGGGAAAATGGATTTCCGTCAACGGAATTCGCTTTAAGGAATCCCTCGAAAATGGATTCGGGAGCGGCGGCTTAGCCACCGAAGACGACTGGGAACTGCACTTGACCACCATTTTTACGGAGGCGCGTCTCAAAAAATATGTCGAAATAAGAAGCATTGATTGTCAAAATCGGGAACTCGGCATGTCGGTGCCCGCTTTGCTGAAAGGCCTGTTTTACGACAACTCCTCAAGAAAGGCGGCCTGGAATCTCGTGTCCGATCTTTCCCTGGAAGAGCGATTACGCCTGGCGCATGAGGCGCCTGTGAAGGGGCTGAAAACCAGATTGGGAAACGCGGATTTGTGGGAAATCGGACGCGAGTTGATCACGCTGGGGGAGGAAGGCCTGCGGCGCCTGCCGAGTGGGCTCGCCTCAAGCGACGAATCAAAATACCTGACACCCATCAAAGAAATCTTAAATAAACGCATGACGCCGGCGGATCGCTTGATCGGGTGCGCCGCTAAAAACGCATCCAGGCAGGAACGGGTCAAACAGATTTTGAAATGCGCGGCGATTTGACGGTTCTTTTTTATTTTTAACTTCTTAAATGATAGCCCCGCCTGAAGAGCCGCTCGACGATTAAAAATAAGGCGATCGCCAGCGCCGCGGCCAGCCCCATACTAAAAAGAACGTTCACATCGGAAATCCCAAGCATGCCATACCGCAGGCCGTTCACGAGATAAAAGATCGGGTTGAGTTTTGTGACAAACTTGAGCGGCGTCGGCACCATCTCCACGCTATGAAAAACACCTCCAAAATAAATCAGGGGCGTCAGCACGAACGTGTTCCACACCGATAATTTCTCGAACCCCTGCGCCCAAAGCCCTACGATCAAGCCCAGCGAGGAGAAAATAATCGTCACGACGATAAAAAAATAAACAACTACGAGATAATCATGGAAAACAAATCGCGTAAAAAATAGGGAGACGCCGTAAACCCCGGTCGCCGTGAGGATCCCTCTCGTGACGCCGCCGATCATGAGCCCCAACACCATCTCCATATACGAAAGAGGGGAGAGCAATACCTCCTGGATATGGTTATGCCAACGGGCGATGAAAAGTGACGAGGAAGTGTTGGTGTAAGAACTTTCTATCAAATGCATCATGACAAGCCCCGGCACCAAAAACTGAAGATAAGACACGCCCGCGACCGATAAGCTGATATTTCTTCCGATGGACAATCCGAACACAAAAATAAAAAGTGAAGACGAAATAAGCGGCGGGACGATGGTCTGCGTAAATACCACAAAAAACCGCACGATTTCCCGTTTCACCAACGATTGAAACCCCACCGCGTTTTTAATCATCCACGGTCTCCTTCGTCAATTCCAAATAGGTCTTCTCCAAGCTCTGATTTTGGATCAACGATTGTTTGTCGCCGTGGTGAATGATCTTGCCCTTATGAATAATGACCACGGTCTTGGAGAGCCTCTCGGCCTCTTCCATGTAATGAGTCGTCAGAAAAATGGTTTTGCCGCTTTGATTCAATTCGGATAGATAATTCCAAATCTGGTATTTCAACTCCACATCGGCGCCGGCTGTCGGCTCGTCCAAAATGAGGATCTCAGGGTCATGAATCAACGCGCGGCATAACAATAACCGGCGTTTCATTCCGCCGGATAGTTTTCTGAAATCGAGCTTCCGTTTTTCAAACAAGCGGAAACGCTTTAAAAGCTCGTGGGCCTTTGGGACCGCCACGCGCTTGGGGACCCCGAAATAACCCGCTTGATAAACCAAAAGCCCTTCAATGGAAAGAAAGGGGTCAAAATTGAACTCCTGCGAACACAGGCCGATCAGCGGCCGGGTCTTGCGGTAATCCCGGACCACGTCCCAACCAAACACGCTCACCGAGCCGGCCTGGAAATTCCCAAGCCCCGTGATTGAATTGAGCGTCGTGGTCTTTCCGGCCCCGTTCGGGCCCAAAAAACTGAGGAAATCCCCTTTTTCCACGTCAAAGCTGATATCGTCCACCGCTTTGAAGGGGCCGTAATACTTCGTCAGATGGGAAATGGAGATAGCTTTGGTTGACATCGTGGCCTATCTTAATCAAAGTGACCCGTTAAAGTCAAAACAAATGCGATATGTTATAATGTGGCCCATGTTGAAACCGATTCCCCATAAAAAGACAAAAGCCATCCTGTTTGATCTTGGAAATGTGATCCTTGATTTCGACTTCACACCGGCATTTCGCAAACTCTCCGGCGCCTCGCGGCGCTCGGCCGCAGAAATAAAAACTTTTTTTCTCAGCTCCGGCCTTGAAGCGCTCTATGACGGAGGCAAAATTTCTTCAAGGCAATTCTATGCCCATGTAAAAAAAGAATTAAAACACGGCCTCGATTACGCTAAGTTTAGAAAAATATGGAACGAGATCTTTACACTCAACCGAGAGATCGCCGATTTAATCCGGCGGCTTCACCCTCATTACCGCCTCGTCCTGATTTCAAACACCAACGAGATGCATTACGAATACATTCGTTTGAAATACCCCGTGATGCGGCATTTCGACCGGAAAATTCTGTCGTTCAAGGAAAAGATCCGGAAACCCGATGCGCGGATCTACCGGAAAGCGATCAAGGCTTGCCGGGCAGTCGCCGGGGAGATTTTTTATATTGATGATCGTGAAGACCTGACCGAGGCAGCGTCGGCGCTCGGCCTCAAGACATTTACCTATAAAAATAACGCCAAAGAATTGACGAAAAAAATGAAAGAGACCGGTATTTTATGAGGGGGCGCGGGACTGACAACCCAACCGTCTTGAAAGTCGCAGTGGAGGCGGCCCTGCGCGCAGGAGCGCTTCTCATGGCCTCCTATGGAAAGCTCAAACGCTCGGACATCAAGACAAAATCAAAAAACGATTTTGTCACGAAAATTGACAAACGCGCCGAAGAGCTTATTATTTCCAACATTAAAAAACATTTTCCCAATCACGGGATTTTAGCCGAGGAGACGGGTAAAACCCCCGGCCGCCAAACGTTTTGGGTGATTGATCCACTCGACGGCACCTCCAATTACATCCATCAAATCCCGATGTTCTCCATTTCGATCGGCGTGATTGAAAACGGACGATTAAAAGTGGGAGTGGTCTACGACCCCATTCACCGCGAATTATTCACCGCTCAGAAAGGGAAAGGCGCTTTTCTCAATAAGCGACGGATCCGCGTCACCGCCGTCAAGCGGCTTTCGGATACCCTCATGACCACCGGGATTCCCTTTAGGGCCAGAGACCGCTTCGACGAATACATGGCTTCGTTTCGGACAATCTCTTTAGAAAGCGTCGGTATACGCCGCGCGGGATCCGCGGCTTTGGATCTGGCCTATGTCGCCTGCGGACGCTTCGACGGCTTTTGGGAGCTGGACTTATCTCCGTGGGACATCGCCGCCGGGGCTCTGTTGATCCAGGAAGCCGGCGGTAAAATATCCGACATGTGGGGGACAGGGGATTATTTAAAAAACGGCGATGTGCTGGCCTCCAACGGATTGATCCATCAGGAGCTGCAAAAAATCACCTCCCATCTTTTTACCCCGACTCACAGGGACAAATTGTGTCTCTCCGTTTAGAAGACGACCATATGTGTTATGTCTGCGGCAAGGCCAACGAGAAGGGTCTGAGGTTGGATTTCATCCACTCTCAAAAAGGCCGGCTGGAGGCGACGGTGGTGTTTTCCGAGCATCACCAGGGGTTCAAGGGCATCGTCCACGGGGGGATGATGGCCATGGTCTTGGATGAGATGATGGTCAACTTGGCGTGGAAAGAGGGGATCCCGGCGGTAACCGCGGAATTGCATGTCCGGCTTAAGAAAGCGGCTAAAACAGGCGAAAAAATCCATTTGGAGGGGCATATGAAAGGGGGTGGAGAGGGTAAGAAAAGGGCCTTTCAGGCCTCCTCCCTGGCTAAAAATGAGAGGGGAGAGGTCCTGGCATCCGCGACGGCCACCTGTATCCGTATTCAGCCCTTAAAAACGAATCCACTTGAAGAACGCGTGAAATCGAGTTAAACTAAGAAAATGCCTTATATCAATCTCAAAGTGGCCGGAAAGCTCTCGCGGGACCAAAAAAAAGCGATTGCCGAAGCGTTTTCCGAAACCCTGGAAAAAATCGCCGGAAAACCTAAAAATGATACCTACCTCGTCATTGACGAGGTGGAGCGGGAAAATTGGGCCAAAGGCGATCGGCTTCTAGGTTAAAAAACGGGCTTAAAAAAGGTCGTTTATGCCGATAGAAAAACAACTGTCCGTTTTTATGGAAAACAAGCCCGGTCGCCTGTCCACTATCTGTAATACGCTGGCCGATGCGCAAATCAACATCCATGCGATGTCTGTTCACGACACGGTGGACCACGCGATCGTCCGGCTCATGGTCGACAATCCCACCAAGGCGCTGATCATTCTGGAAGAAGAAGGGCTGTATATCGTGACACAAGACGTCGTGGTGTTGGAGATAGACAACAAGCCAGGCATTATCTCCACGATCGCAAAGAAGCTCTTTCGGGCCGATATCAATATTGAATACGCCTACTGCACGGCCACCAAGAATCAGGAATTGGGGGGCATCGTGATCAAAACAAAAGATGCCGAACAAACACTCGAAATCCTTGAAGAATCTAACTGACCAACGTATAAGTAATCCCGCCGCAGGCCGTTGTCTTTTTCTCATATTTATTCTTCTTTTGATGAACCACGCCTCCGAAGCGCTGGAGAGACAGCCTGCGATGGTAAGCGAGGCCTTGACCGGCGATTCGGTGCGGCTGGAGGGAGGCAAGACCCTCAAATACATCGGGATTCAGTCGCCGCCGCTTCAAAACCTGATTCCGCTGGTTAGGGACTACGGCAAGAACGCACTTGAATTCAATAAAAATCTGGTCGCCGGCAAAAAGATATGGATCGAGTGGGGATCTCAAATCCGTGACAATAAAAACAATCTGCTCGGATACGTTTTTCTGGAGGACGGAACTTTTGTCAACCAGCAAATCGCAAAAAGCGGGAACGGAAAAGTGGTTCAAATCCCCCCCAACACCAACCATTCCGCCGCGTTGAGACGCGCGGAGCTGGAGGCGCGGCGCGAGCGGCGAGGGCTTTGGAAAGAAGAGCCGGAAAATCCTTACATCAAGAACGAATATATCGGCGAAAAGAACACGAAGGTCTATTATTTTCCTACCTCACCGGAGCTCGACCGCATTCCGCAAGCCAATCTTGTCACGTTCCGTTCCCGGGTGGAAGCGAAAGCCGCCGGTTACAAGGCTTGTTCCACCTGCAAAGAAAATTCGCAAGACCCTTATAACGAAGGTTATTGACAATCAAATAAAACATGCTAGAATGGGGTCCATAAATCACCTGTGGGGTCTTGAACGTTTTTGAAATCAGTTCGGTGTGAATTTAAGTTCATTTTGATTATTCCAATGTAAGTTTCGACCGCGAAGCTTTCGGGCTTGCGGTTTTTTTTGTTTTATAAAAGTGTAGTAGAAGTGGTGCACCATCAAGCAGAGCAACAAGGAGAAATAAGCGCATGGCAAAAGGTGTGGTGAAGTGGTTCAGCAATCAAAAAGGCTATGGTTTTATTACCCCTGACGGAGGCGGGAAAGATGTGTTTGTGCATCATAGCGCGATCCAAGGGGAGGGGTACAAGACTTTGGACGAGGGTCAAACCGTAGAGTTTGAAGTCACTCAAGGGCCCAAGGGCGAGCAAGCGGCAAACGTCCATAAGGTCTGAAACTCCGGGGCGGTGCCCTTGAATCCGCTCAGCTTTAGTGATATACTTGGCAGCACTGTTGAATAAGGAGACGATTTTTGAGCCCGACACCTGATGCTCATGAGCGACGCGAGTTTTTCCGGTTGAAATTTGAAACGCCGCTTCAATTCAAAAGCTATTCCACGGCTAAAGAGAAAGCTGAACAAACGCTCTCATCAGCCAGCGGTGTTTCACAAAACATCAGTCAGTCGGGCATCCTTTTTCAAACCAATGTCACGCCGCCGCAGCTATCCAGCATTCTATGGATGCACCTCGACCTACGGACCCTGAAGATCTGCCAAGAGATCGAAAAACGAGCCATCATATTCAATGACGGTCTGCTTGGGAAAGTGGTCCGGGTGGAGGAGGACGACAAAAACCACAGTCTTTATGATATCGGCGTCTGTTTTCTCACTCAAGACCAGAAGGACTCGCGCGAAGTCCAAGACGCCTTATCCGCGCTTAAGCAAACCTAAAAAACCCTATAAAACCCCGCTAAAACGATAAGCCATTTATAACCGGTTTCGTTCTCTCTTAATGTCCTATAATGTATCTTATGTTAAGTAGTATCGAGTGGGACTGGCATAGAAATGGCAATAAAGCTTAAGTGTTATAGCTCTTTACATTAATAGGCGCCGTGGCGCCGCCGCCGATGATCAAGCCCGGCGGGTTCTGGTGCACATAGACGATGTCGAGATCAGAAACTATTTGGGCCTGCTGAAGAACACCTTTGGCGATCACGGACCCTGTGACATTCGCCTGCGCCCCTATTCCAAGCAGTTTAAAATCATTGCCGGCGTATACGAGTCCGTTCGCGAAAAGTTTGCCGCTACTTATGAAAGGTATGTTGAGCAGCAAGATGTCGTTCGTGGAGGTCATCATAGCCGGATAGCTGGGAAAATTGACGGCCTTCGACTGGTTCACGGTGCCATACATCCGTACCGTCCCGGTCGAAATGAGACATCCTGTGATCGTCGTGGTCCCACGCAGTGTGACGTTCCCCTCTACGAAGAGAACGCCGCCTGTAGTGTTGAGATTGGATGTTTTATTGGTCCAGTCCTGGTTGCCTAAGAAATAGCAACAACCAGGGTTGGCTAACTCGTTGGTCTGCGCAATGGCCTTGTAAAAATTAAAATCGTAGTTGGGAAACGTGATATTACCCGCGTTGTCGGTCTTGGACCACCAAGTGACGGTGCCGCCAAAGAAAGTGCTTTTTGACACGGTGCCGCCGGCGAACACATCACCATTGATCGTCACAGAGGAGAAGAACCACGCAATAAGATTTACATTTTGATTGGCAAACAAATTACCGGTGACGTCCGAATCGGAACCAAGAATCGTCGCCAATAAAATGTTACCTCCGGCCGCTTCTCCCTGATTCAAGGCTGTTGGCGTCAGATCCTCCACTTCCAAACTCGCGAGCCTTTGAACGCTCTGAACCGTGCCAACGGATTTCAAGAGCACCCTCCCCCCACTCTGGACAACGGTCACATCGTAACTGCCGACGCCAAGATTGGTGGCTGGAAACATGGCCGCATTATCTTTATTGCTAAAATTAGCCGTTAAAGTGGCCACCGCGGCTGCGAGGCCCGCCTCGGCTAAGTACTGCGCCTGGCTCGATTTTCGAAGCACGCTGATGTAATGCATGTGCTGTGTCGAGAGCTGAAAAACCGATCCGCTGACTAACACCATTAAAAACATGATAATCATCGTCGTCAAAAAAATAGTCCCTTGTTGACTTTTCAAAAATAAGCGAGTTTTCATTTTTATTTTCCTTTCTATCTTTATTTTCCCGTGTTTCTGGACTTTACCTCGGCGGTGAGCGATGCCGTGAGGGTCTTACCCCTAAAACTATCGGAAGCGGCCAGTTTAACCTCCAACGCTTTCACCGTGGGGACGCCATCAACCAAGATTTTGAACATTCCATAATTTGGTTTCTTCGTATAGTAACCGCTGAGCTCCACCAAGGTGGTCGCACCGGGCCAATCAATGATCACATTGTCCACTTCAGGAAGCGACGTGTAAGGCGAAGCAGCCTGGAGTGTGAATTGATATTGAAGGTACCGTTGGCTTCCCAACCCCGCGAGCGAGGCCGGCGAAGCGGTATGCGCGGTCAACACGCTCCAATCCGTGGCGCCTGCCATGTTGGGATCGGATGAGGATCTCACCTTGACGGATACCGACGCTCCTGAAGGCAACACCGGCGTCCATTTGATTTGGTTATAAACAGGGGCCGCCATCTTCGTGTCATAGATTGGCGAGGTGGCGGTGCCTGTCGCCGCCCAACCGGCTACCTGAGCCGTCGCGTAAATATTGGGGCTAGTGGCATAGCCAGGCATGGGCGTCCAATCCGTCATGCCCGCCGCTTGATCTCCATCAACGCTGTAGGAATTATTATTTGACGGATCCGGCCATATCGCCGTGCTGGCGTTTGCCGCGTCGTTGGGGATAAAAACGCTCACCAAATGGTCGGCGGCTCCGATGGCCGGAATGGTGTATTCAAACCAATTGGACCACGCGTGATGCCCGGCGGGAATGGCAATACTGGTAGGCCCTGTCGCCCCAACGGCGCCTACCCCATCACTGTTCCCTTCCTGCACGGTTCCATTGTTGAAATAAAGTTGTGTGGGAGACGCGGCAAAATTGGCCGTGGTTCCGCTTCTTTGCCCAAAATAGGCCGAATTAATCGTTAACGCAGCGCCGGGAGCGGCCAAGAACTTAAACCGAACCATATCGGCTTGTTGCGTAAATTCAAGTCCCTCAAGAATCGTCCGGATGCTTTTATTCGGCATGGAGGCGCTTCCGGAAGCTTCCACGGTGGTTTGAGATTCGGCCTGCCAAGCCGCCGAAGAATCGCTTTGAGATTCCCTGCTTTCATTGGTAAGATGCGGATCGATTCCGCCGATGCCTACTTTATTCCGGGAGAAATTTGAGAAATTGGATTCCACCCACTGATCATAATTAAGCTGAATCGTCACATAATCCGCAACGGCGTTCGCCGAATAAGCCAGCTGATGGTTGCCTCCCCATACGCTGCCATAAGCCGAAAGATCTTCTTTTGCCACCGTATCACCGGAAGAAGCGTTTGGCGGAATAAACACTTCCGCCTCCTGGCCATTTCCCCCGCTCGGCGTTAGATAAAGCGTGTCAATGCCTAGTTGATATCCGGACGAAGAGGCGTTTTTATCCGTCACTTCGAATCGAATCGTGTGGTTGCCGGGGGTGAGCCGAGCGCTTCCAAAACTCGTATTTTCGCTGCGCGTCACAGAAGCGCTGTAACCATCAAACGTGGGCGAGCTTGGAACCATTGTAAAACTCCCGCCGTCTGATTTAAAAAGAGTGGTTGTGACGCCTCCCTGCCCCTGGGTGTCCTGGCCATTCGTGACAACATTATTCAACTGCGTTTGACGAGTTGCGCTGTTTGAATTAAATGAATTGAAAATTGTTTTACGAAGCTCGTACTTGCCATTCGTTTGATACACATGATAAATAACCGTTTTGCCCCAACTGACCGCGTTGCCGGAAAATGTCAGAAACCCGTTGCCATCCAGCGCCGAGGCGGGAAAGCTGATCGCGGTATAAGTGGATCCTCCCGTGGGATAAAATAGCGTGCTATTTCCATCCGTGAGTCGAATCTCGTTTTTCATCCTCTCCATGGACCGCTCCACATCGTACCTCAGCTTCCCTCTCATGCTTTCTTCCTTCCAGATGGTTGAGGAAAAATACCAAGAAGCGACAACCGTCGCCAAGAAGATGCCGCCTAATAAAAATGCCAACATGGCTTCAAGTAAGGAAAAACCCTTTTGATCCATAAATAATAGAGTTTTCATCTTTATTTTCCCGTGTTTCTGGACTTTACCTCGGCGGTGAGCGATGCCGTGAGGGTCTTACCCCTAAAACTATCGGAAGCGGCCAGTTTAACCTCCAACGCTTTCACCGTGGGGACGCCATCAACCAAGATTTTGAACATTCCATAATTTGGTTTCTTCGTATAGTAACCGCTGAGCTCCACCAAGGTGGTCGCACCGGGCCAATCAATGATCACATTGTCCACTTCAGGAAGCGACGTGTAAGGCGAAGCAGCCTGGAGTGTGAATTGATATTGAAGGTACCGTTGGCTTCCCAACCCCGCGAGCGAGGCCGGCGAAGCGGTATGCGCGGTCAACACGCTCCAATCCGTGGCGCCTGCCATGTTGGGATCGGATGAGGATCTCACCTTGACGGATACCGACGCTCCTGAAGGCAACACCGGCGTCCATTTGATTTGGTTATAAACAGGGGCCGCCATCTTCGTGTCATAGATTGGCGAGGTGGCGGTGCCTGTCGCCGCCCAACCGGCTACCTGAGCCGTCGCGTAAATATTGGGGCTAGTGGCATAGCCAGGCATGGGCGTCCAATCCGTCATGCCCGCCGCTTGATCTCCATCAACGCTGTAGGAATTATTATTTGACGGATCCGGCCATATCGCCGTGCTGGCGTTTGCCGCGTCGTTGGGGATAAAAACGCTCACCAAATGGTCGGCGGCTCCGATGGCCGGAATGGTGTATTCAAACCAATTGGACCACGCGTGATGCCCGGCGGGAATGGCAATACTGGTAGGCCCTGTCGCCCCAACGGCGCCTACCCCATCACTGTTCCCTTCCTGCACGGTTCCATTGTTGAAATAAAGTTGTGTGGGAGACGCGGCAAAATTGGCCGTGGTTCCGCTTCTTTGCCCAAAATAGGCCGAATTAATCGTTAACGCAGCGCCGGGAGCGGCCAAGAACTTAAACCGAACCATATCGGCTTGTTGCGTAAATTCAAGTCCCTCAAGAATCGTCCGGATGCTTTTATTCGGCATGGAGGCGCTTCCGGAAGCTTCCACGGTGGTTTGAGATTCGGCCTGCCAAGCCGCCGAAGAATCGCTTTGAGATTCCCTGCTTTCATTGGTAAGATGCGGATCGATTCCGCCGATGCCTACTTTATTCCGGGAGAAATTTGAGAAATTGGATTCCACCCACTGATCATAATTAAGCTGAATCGTCACATAATCCGCAACGGCGTTCGCCGAATAAGCCAGCTGATGGTTGCCTCCCCATACGCTGCCATAAGCCGAAAGATCTTCTTTTGCCACCGTATCACCGGAAGAAGCGTTTGGCGGAATAAACACTTCCGCCTCCTGGCCATTTCCCCCGCTCGGCGTTAGATAAAGCGTGTCAATGCCTAGTTGATATCCGGACGAAGAGGCGTTTTTATCCGTCACTTCGAATCGAATCGTGTGGTTGCCGGGGGTGAGCCGAGCGCTTCCAAAACTCGTATTTTCGCTGCGCGTCACAGAAGCGCTGTAACCATCAAACGTGGGCGAGCTTGGAACCATTGTAAAACTCCCGCCGTCTGATTTAAAAAGAGTGGTTGTGACGCCTCCCTGCCCCTGGGTGTCCTGGCCATTCGTGACAACATTATTCAACTGCGTTTGACGAGTTGCGCTGTTTGAATTAAATGAATTGAAAATTGTTTTACGAAGCTCGTACTTGCCATTCGTTTGATACACATGATAAATAACCGTTTTGCCCCAACTGACCGCGTTGCCGGAAAATGTCAGAAACCCGTTGCCATCCAGCGCCGAGGCGGGAAAGCTGATCGCGGTATAAGTGGATCCTCCCGTGGGATAAAATAGCGTGCTATTTCCATCCGTGAGTCGAATCTCGTTTTTCATCCTCTCCATGGACCGCTCCACATCGTACCTCAGCTTGGCTCTCATGCTTTCTTCCTTCCAGATGTTCGAGGAGAAATACCAAGAGCCCATCACCGTGGTCAAAAAAATACTCCCCATCGCGAGCGCGAAGATCGATTCCACCAAAGAAAAACCTTTCTGATTCGTCAAGGTTTGTTACTCTCCTATTGATTAAGAATAATGGTCGCGAACTGCGTGGGGCTTGTGCTTTGCGTTCCTCGAAAAATATAGTTCACCTGAACCGTGACCTGCGTCAACAACGCGTTGCCTCCAAAATTGGGCGTCACGGTAGTGGTGCGAATAAATGACCCGCTGGGGTCAGGGTCTCCGTCATTATTAATGGTCGTGGAAGTTTCAGCCGCCGACGGCAATAACGCGTAATTCAACGTCTTTAACCTTTCGATATGGTTTTTGGCCAAGTTATAGGCCGTGTAAGTATAGTCTGCTTTCTTCCCAACTTGCATGCTTTGGAGATAAACCCCGAGAAGTCCTTGGATGCCAAAGACGAAGATAAATATCGCCATCATCACCTCAACGAGCGTTACGCCTTTAGAATTTTTGAGTCTGCTTTTACGGGAATTTATTAGCATTTATAGCCCCTATTAAAGAGTTACAATTTTTAACTTATAGTTACTAATACTCACTAAAATTATATCATATTTAGCGTATAATTCAACGACTGAAACCAATATAATATTTATTATAACTCATTTATATCAAATAAGTTATGGTATTTTAGACCAATTTTTTAGAGATTTTTATAAGAAAAATCCTGCGGTGGGTAGAAATAAAGCCTCCTTTGAGCCGAATGCCCCAAAGGAGGCTCTATTTTTTGCTTAATAGCCTTTTTAGAAGGTTACTTTTACTTCCGAGATATACTCACTGGCGGTTGCGTCACTCGGGTCGGTATAGAAACCACCCGGAATGAACCAATACGCCATGAAATTAAAGGTCACGTCCTCGGTATAGCTATAGCTCACCGACGTGTCAATTTCATGACCAAGCTCACTGTCCCGAGAGCCGGTATTAGGGTTGGTCGGCGTTGTATGAATCGCCTCCGGTGTCCAGAAATAGTAATAGCGAGCGGACAAGAGAAGATCTTCGAGCGGCTTCATCGAACCATAGACGCTGACGCTCTCATGATTCTGACCAGTGGATTGATCCCCGGCATCGGACGTTGCGTAAAAGGTTTCCAGATACTCGTGAATCCAGCCGTAGGTGGGCCCGCGGAACGGCGCGTTCCATGCGCCATAGGACTGGGTCGAAGTGGGGCCTAGGTCATTTTCGCCTGACATGTAGATATACTCTATGCCAACCATGGGTTTCCAAGTATTATCCCACCGGTATTCAGCGAAAATATCGGCCGCCCAAGCCTGTCTATCACGACCTTCAGGAAACACGGCTGTCGCTAACTTCGCGGCACGGTAATCTCCGAACTGATAGGCTAGTTCACCGCCAAGCGTGATCTGTGAGATCGGATCA